>ENA-OREC01001212-OREC01001212.1-marine-metagenome-genome-assembly--contig:-NODE-1212-length-12612-cov-13.259673_pt1 | contig 12612 bp, 5 predicted proteins | sample MGYA00248626_ERZ508543 | MGnify/ENA primary metagenome ERZ508543 (study PRJEB26211, sample SAMN05518279) | marine metagenome | isolation source: Puget Sound, Washington, USA | host: Bankia setacea... | reverse complement strand
GTTGACATGTGAATGCTTAGGTTTGACGGACAAATACAATCAAAGAAAATTAGTAACCTACAAACAACATTGATTTTATAGCAATGGAGATAACAATTTTAAAACAAAAGAGCTGAGATTGCAAACATGTCATCCAAACAATGTCATAATCATAAGGTTTAAGAAAATTGTCTCTAATATGTCAAGAAAACATGAATTTATTATACTTTTAAGAGCTTTTAGCAAATTAGTTATATATGCCTCCAAATATCCTGATATATACCTATACTAAAAGTCTGGATCATTTATCAATCTTTCACAACTTGACTGGGGTTGAAACTTCCTCACAATCTCTTTATTGCATCTTAGGTTAGAACTATTTACCGGTAACTTAAGGAATTCATGGCTGATAAAAAGGTGCAGAATTCAATGACATCAGAATGACAAGGCAGTAAACCATAATTGCAAGCATGAAGTATTTCTTCTCTTTTCTTTATTGAAAGGACGTAAGGAGGGCAGATTTAATAACAAAACGAGGAACAAGGAAACAGTTAGAGCCTTGTTTTGACTGACAATTGTTGCTATGAAATTGACTGTCAAAACAAACTTCGTCTGACAAGTTTTTCTGTAAATTTAATGAACTTAAACCCCCACACAAAGTAAATCAAGTCCTTGAAATTTACGACTATTACAAAAGCATTATGATACAATCCTTGTTTTGTTTCCATTTAGGCCCCATAAAAAAGGTGAAAGACCCAAAATCATGACCCCAATTATTAGTTCAAAAGACAGCCGACTAACTGTTTCATGTTCATTTAAATTAAACACCACCTAGAACAGTTCTGTATCTGCTGATGTATTTAACTACATTAACCTGTTACCCAACAGAAAAGCAATTCAAACTTCAAAAACTACCATTATCTTTTAGATCTATTCAAAACAAAAACATGAAGAAATACATCAGCACAACCCATTAAAACTTATATTTCTGTACCTTAGAATACACTGTGAACACCATAGAACGAACAATGTGAAACTTAAAGATACTACAAAAGGTAACCATGGAAACATGATGACAATAACAGTCTAAAGTTAAAGCTTAATAAAGTATAAAGGAGACTCCTGATGTTGCTCATGGTACAAACATTTAATACAAACCTTGACAGATACAAGATGACCTTACTAATATAACACATACATTAAAAGTTACTGTTAAAACTGTTTAATGTGTTCATATATCTCATCGCACTGTTTATTACAAACAAAACAACATTTAGCGGTAAGTTTCCATTCCAGTTTACAATTTGTAGTGCTCTGGGGTTAATGTAGTCTGAGCTATTATCAAGGAATTAATTGCCACTGTTCTTTCAGGCTGACAAAAGTAGGTTGTCCATTTCCAAGTTGAGAATGAAGTAAATAAGCAGAGATTGGAAGAAATTATCACTCATATAAACAAAGCTTAGTGGGTGTTGACCTTATTTTGGTTTGTCAATAAGTGTGGGCATAACTAAGAGACATTGGGTAGTCATAGCAACACAGATTCTGGAACAAGGTAGCATCACATAATATTCAAACTCACAATATAAAAGCGTGTCCAACAATGGATTTTGGAACAACGTATTTGTCATAACTTGAAAACAATGACGATGTATATTCAGACTTTGGGAAATACTTGAGAATAACATAAGATATGAAGCGATGACATTTCTTGACTCTATTGCTATGGCAATACTAACGCACAATATTTTTGGATCAATAAAAGTTAAGGCAAGAACAACGATCTATGACGCTTTAGGACAATAAGGAACGAAAACAAAAGGACAAAGTTTGAAGAAAGACAAATAACTTCTATACCTGACTTTTGACCAACCAGGTGACAAACAGATAGTGGTCATTATTGGTGTAGCTGTAACTTTCCCATTGACGTTATGCAGTAGGTTAGCCACCTGGAACAGATCATGCTCGAAACCTTTCCACACCTTATCCATGCCCCTGGTTTCAGTCACACTGTCTCCGTTCACCAAACTCATTTCTCTGTTCACTAAACTCATCGTTGCGAACATTTATACAAATTGTTAATGTCTAAATATCAATCCTTTTTCACAGATATACACAAAATGTCAAGTCTTCCTCACTAATGTGAGTTTTCAATCCTTACACAATTTTAATATAGAAAATTTCCTTTCACATTATCAATAACATTTACCTCAGTTCAATTTTGTCCATGTTAAGAACCTGTTACATCAAGAAACAAGAATCACGGGAGAAGTCAGAAAGGCATCCGAATAAACTCAATTACTCCACGAGACGATATAAGACTTCCCACAACCTTTCCACCCCACCTAGATAAATGACAATACAGAGTGCTACATAAGGTAATTTTGACGATTTTTTCTGAGATACTTCAACTATGAATGGAGATCTGGATGGTTCCAGCTCTGAGAGCTTTTATTATTTTTTCTCCAATATTGCAATAGCGAAAACGGGCCGACAAGAGAAACTCTTACTGATAGCAAGAGAGCATTATTGATTTCCCTGCGCCCTTTTTAGATGATAGAAAGAAAAATGACAGTAGACTGCTAGCACTTTCTAGGGCATCTACTCTAAGGCAACATTAATGCCAGTAGCAGCGTTTAAAATAAAGAAGTGCGATGTCAATGTTTTACTGTTACTATTAACTTCCAGGAGCTTAATAGATAAAGCTGGTGTTTTGTGAATGATGTGGTCAAGATATTAAGTGAGTTGACATTGCAACAGTTCTCCATTTCTACAAGAGCGGACAATTAACCTGAGCAATCTTGTTTTTGGGTATATAGCTACTGAATGCAACTCACAGAATGCATTATGCAGTTTTATTTAGTATTATATTTATTAACCAAGGTCAAAGTTTCCGAAGAATTGCTGGTCATTAATATATTATTTCTCTTGATTGTATGCAGCTTTAAAGAGTCTTTCATCCATTCTTTATCCATCTTTTGTTTCCATTCACACAGTAACACATAAGCAAATTAAGCTTCAAACAAAAAGCAGAACAAGGTGAAAAGTTCACAATATACAGCAAACACCTCATGAATATTGATAATATCAGCAGATAGCGAGAAAACATAAGAAACACAAGCTGGTTATATCAAGGTCAGTCCTAACGACAATCTGAGCATCAACAAACCTGTTAACTTTCTAGTATTATATTCTAGATTTATATGTTTCACTGCACTATATTAAAAAGATGGTGGGGAAAGTTGTCAAAAAAGAGATATATGAGAATCCATGCATTGTTCATGCCACTGATATATTTATTGTATGATTTTGATAGTAAAGCATGGATTTGTATTCATGGGAAAATATGTAATGATGAAAGCAGTGCTTATACATTTTAACATCAGTCAGTCAAATTTATATCAATTTTTTGGATACTAGCAAGTTCAAAGCACCCAACAATCATAGATGAATTAAGGCCTACGACTGACCCCTTGAATATTCCTCCAGCCCAAACGTTTTTACACATCTTCCGATTAATGAACCAATAGCAGAAAAAAATCATAATAATAACAAAGCAATACCCCACCTACTATGTAAACATTTTACAATATCAAAATCTGTAGAGAATTGTTAAATCTACTCTGCAAATCGATTTGTACATGCAAATAGGCAGGATCTCCTTCCTTATTCAATAACCCCATCCCATTCACTCTTTGAAATACTTACAATATAGTTAAGCCTTTCTGTAATAGAGCTGCATACAAATTGTACACAGCATTTCCATTCTCATCCTTGTCATGCTTAGCTGAGTGCACTAGAAGTTTGGACTTGCCTTTCCCATGGTGGCAACTGCAGGAGCAATGCACAGTATTCTGATTGGTATCCATTGGTGACTTTAGAACGTACGTCCGTTTTTCAGTTAACACGATTATTCTGGGGTGACACCTTAAACACTTCCTATTTCCAATAGCTTTCTATACACAAGAGTCTACTATGCAATCAAGTTTCTGAGGATACACCTTAATATCATCTAATTTCCAATACTTTTCTATCCACAAGAGTTCTATATCCAATTGTTGAACGTTCTAGTTTTCAAACTGCAACCTCTATCTAGTACATGTACACTATTTTGTAGTTTCTTAGTCCCCCAGCTCCAGCAAAGTTTAATCCAAGCTAATACCCTTTACAAATTCCACCGACCTCCTCTTATGTAATGGGTAACTTCTACACCTCTTTCTATTCAGCACAATTCACAGCAAATTGCAAACAAACTAACAGCAGTGTCGGGTAAGTATATCAGAAGCAATTGTCTTATAATCATGCAAATAGTATATTAATTCATATGCAATGTGTCAAAATGCTTCCCTCTGTTCCTCCAATACAACCAGTGTTAACTCTCAGCACATAACACAATAAGTCTTGTTCACATTTAAGATCAGCTGCTATAGAGTACATACACCCAGTTTTCAGACAACACACGTAACACAAAATAATGACATCATATCCTCATTTAACTCTCACTGTATTTTTATCCCACCACACAAATATCAACCATATCACCTTAGTAACTATCCCAAATACCCAAAGCTTACTTTCACTTTCACATATGCTACAAGCTATGATACCAAAGTTTTCTATTTACTATCCGTGACCTTGTGCTGGTTTTACTCCCTGGTCATCAACTTTAGGGCTAAAAAGCTTCTCTTCAGAGGTGAAACAAATATCTCCTGTTCTCTCTCTCCGTTCACTAAGCCAATATTAACTGTTTTTCCAAGTCAATGGCCTATTACAACTATCATAAATTTCATCTTTTATCATCAGTGATAGAATTTTGACACAGTTAACACCATCACATCATTGAGAGTACTATACTGTTCTCAGTTTACTGGTTTATCCAGTTTGTTGGTAATACCTTACTTCTTGTTAAATGATCCAACCACCAAATGAGGCCATTATGCTCACAGTAACTCTTTTGATTTATGTCCTTTTTGTTTACATTTGCATCACATTCCTGTTATTACATGCCCAGTCTTTTGAAATAGGAATTCAATACTCTGAAAACAAAAGAACTGCTGCTAAGTTTGAATGTCCTAAACAGGCCTATTTATACTGGTTGCCTTTCCACTGCCAATAGGGTCTGTATACATGTCTGGATAAACATAAGAGCCGTTATATAAACCGTTATGAGGTTGTGTTCTTTATCAAAGTTCAGTTATAACACACTTCCATATGGTTCAATCACCTCTGACAAATTGTCAATACATGTATAATCCAAAACAAAACCTGCAACGCCCTATGAAGAACACTTGTAAATGTTGTCCATGAACCGTTGCCATCTCTCAGACTATAACATGTGGAACCTATCAAGTAGTGATAAGCTATTCAGTTGAGAAAAATGTAAATAAATACGGTTTTTTATTGGAACAGGGGAGAAGGGTGGGGCGAGTTTTGGACCCTGTTTGGAGCACAATATAGCCTCCTGTTGCCCGTATGTTTTGGCTGCTTGTTTTGGCTGCTTCGGTTCAAAGACCTTGCATTATAGAATGTAAACATCAAACAGTCATGGAGTCAATGTAATATATCGCTCCAAAATTCCACGCGCTTGCTCTAGTTTCAAGTTCGGAGTCAATGCTATTTGTCCTTTTCACTTCCATAATAGAACCATAAACACTCTCATAAACACGAAAGTCACACCATCCGATAAACAGAGTAGCAATAAACACCAATAAACTATCTACATGAGCCCCCTCCTGTTCCAACTGGTTATTACTTCTTTACTCATATTCCCAACAATTCAGAGTTATTGTCCCCAATGAAAACAACAAACTATGAAATTGTAGCCATGCCCAGGCCTCCTGTCTCTCTCGGGGGTTATCCTATATCCAGAGCATGTCAATAGTCCAGCAAATAATCCAGAATACAACAGCCCCGGATATAAACTTTACATTTCGAGGTGAAAAACTATTCAACAATAACAATCAGTGATAGCCTCATCAGCATAACATGAGTACCAGTCAACACTAGTAATGAGCAGGAAAATACTGACAATCATAATTGACAATGGACAGCTGATAGCAACACTCTCCCCTTCCTAACGCCTCCCGACCCCACGTCCTCCCTCTGCCCATTAGTCAAGGTCAATGCCATGTAAGAGCATATCACAGCATTCATTGTCCCAAATGGCTGACAGATATTAAGTAACGACTAAGTGTCATGGGCCCTTGGAGTATTTTATCTCAAGACTCCTATACATCAACATGGTCGGTTCAATGCCCTCATCTTGTATGTTCACGCAGGGTTCATCAAAACCTTACTATATCTTGTATGTTCACGCAGGGTTCATCAAAATCTTACTACATCGCTTTATCTGTTATCTGAGCTTTAATAGAAAACCAAACCAAACATTCCCCCCTCCCCAACCCCCCTCTTTCGCAACAAGTTTAAACTAATAGTTACAACAAGTCAAAAAAGCTAACATGGCAACTGTACAAGCTTCAACCAATTATGACCAAAGTTACAGCATATTCACAAACATGATCCACAATCTGACTTTATGATCAAAAGAAACAAATTGTCAATATGAACTTTATGCTTGATACAGATATACATATACTCATGCTTGTTTGCCCGTCCTGTCTGCTTGATTGAACATGTCAGTGTCTGTACTGTCTGTCTGTCTGCCTAGAGGTCAAGCATGTATGTTTGTGGTATTTATCTAATTTATCTGGTATCTTTGTCGGACCATTTACATTTATGTTTGTCTGTCTGTGTACAACATGTCAAGACAGTGGACAGTTGTATTAGAGGTTGAATGCTCTTGAATTTTGATCCTTAAGGTTATTGAAAGATAAAGATTTTGTTTACTTGAGTTCAATTACATGACAGATTATTGCCACATTTACAGCTAACAAAGTAACATGGGAAACTTGCTTGGTTGTTACACTGTTCTTAAAGCTTGTCAATAGTGAAGCAGATAGAGGCATTTAAAAAGTCAACCATCAGCTGATCTTTCCTTTTTCCCTGAATTATTCTCTTTCCTGGTAACTTGCACAGAAGTCAGAGTGACCTAAGACCTATAGACCTTATTTCCAAGCACAATTTTCTCCTCTAAATTTCACAGGGAACTGTCTTTAATTAGCTGAGACAAAACTGGACTTGGTTAAACACTTCCATCTATTTTGAACATCAACAGGAGCCCATTTTACTGCTAAACTTGGATCTAGAATGTGCTAAATTCAGACCTTTATCTTCTTCAATTTTTCTAGCTTATAATGCAATGCAAAACTGTTCCAATCTCTATACTATAGTAAGACAACATAAGTAATGTTTGTCTGAAGCTCTCCAATGGTCAGCATGCTCTTATCTAATCTCCAAACAAATTTATCAGAAGTATAATTGATCCAGCACACCCCCCATCAATGCCTCACAAAACTGTCCCAATCTCACTACTGCAGTAAGGCAATTTAGTTCATAATCGCATGAAGCTCTTCAAATGGTCAGCATGCTCTTTATAAAAACCTAATCTCCAATATAACTATTCAGAGGTATTGATTTTCGACCTGCTTGCTGGACCAAGGTCAAACACTGATCCTGTATGAAGTTATAAACACTAACCAGTTCCTGAACCAGTTTTCACCCAATAGCTCTAACCCTGGATTTACTCTCACCCACTCTCACACTCCTCCCCTCTCTCAGTTAAAAGTTAAAAACCATGCTTTTGCTGTACTCTAAGGGCAATGTAGTGAATACACAAATGAAAAGGGACATAAAAGAAAGGAGAAAAGAGGGACTGAGTTGAATGGCTTGACCCTATGGACCCTCTGAAGGCCATTAGCTTTGTTGTCTCCCTCTCCGCTACTTGTAAATATCATGTTTATTGGAGTTGAACTATACAAAAACCTTTGACCTTGGGTTATGAAAGCTCACTAACTTTGGCTTTTGCAGTAATAGTAAGGATTATTGAACTGCCACTAACAAAATCTAGAACACTTATATGCCACCGTCACTGGAACCTGTAAACACATGTGACCACTTTTTGATTTTTTTCCATTAACTCAAAAGCATCTATATGCATCTAAGACTTGGTTAAAAAGACACGGACAGACAATGTAAACCTAGCAATATCCAAATCACTAGAGGCAGAGATAGACTCATTTCCATATTGCATGAGTATAGAACATTATGGGATTCAAATACGGGACCTAGCCATGTTTTTTATTTGTTTGTTTTTATTATTGAGTGATGAAACTGAGGCAATTGTTCTGCCGTTCAACAACCCCTTGCTCCAAGTTACCTTTAAGGGCGGAGCCAAATAGGTGAGGGCGAGTCAAGGGGCGGGGGAGAGTGTAGGGGGGGGAGTGTTTTTTACCACTAATAACATTGGAGGAGTAAACATACAATTGCTATTAGCTCAACGACTGATAGTGAGACAGATGTGGTAGTTTTGCATCAGGAACTCTTTACTGCTTTACTGTTAGGTATTGTTACTGTTTACTCATAACCAAGGTCTTCCACATGCTTGATAGTAAACTAACTGTAAACTTTGGCTCAGCATGAACCTTGACCTTTTGTCTCCTTTTGACCTGTATTGACCTTTTATGTCAACAGCTGGTTAGTTTAACAGATTCTATGTAACCATGCTTTTAGGTGACTGATCGTAAAACGGCTGTAACATCCTATAGTCAAACAAGCAATTTAAGTTTGTTTGGCTTCATGCTTGGCTGGTCTCTATGCAGGACAAGGATTTTACTGTTGTACAAAGTGTGTGGCTGGGATTAGTTTGGGCAAAACAAGATTGTGACCAGTTCAGTTTGGTTCTGTTTGGCTTTGACTTTTATCATATTATTGCCAGATGTAAACATGTTTATAAATAGGCAAAGGAAAATATAAACAAGTTTTATAAATAGAAAAAGAAAACCCTTTGCCATATGACTATCCAGTTTCTATCCAGTTAAGTACATGAGGAGCAGTAGTTACAAGGGACATGTTTTGAGGTCAGGCCAAGTGTATTGGGCTGTGAGTATAGTTCATGGACCATTCGGTCATGTGACACAATGCATTAGCCAATAGAATGAGAACTATTGGTGCTATTGGAACAGGGCAAGAGATAGAACAAAACAAGACAAAAACATGAAGCTGGGGGTGAGGTTAGGGTGGTGTGAGAAAATAATAGCAAAACAGATACTCCAAGAAGTTCCAAGGCAGGTGAAAGGCTGAACATACTTCACCCACTATTCTCTCTACCATGAACTTCCATTGACCCATATTGACATGCTGTATGACATTGCCAGTATCTGGAGCAATGGCAGGTTTCAGGAACCAATCATTGAGTAACCTTGGCAACAAACCACTGTATCATACACTGGTCTTTAGCCTTATCAATCAAAGAGAGCTGGCATAACAAACTGGTAAAATTGGATAGCAGGCAACAAATGTGTCTAAAATGTTTTAACAAGACTATCCCCCCTGGAACAAATGCAGACTAAAACATGGCTAAAATAAGAAATATTTCCGAAGCTATTAATGTCTTTCTAAGTGCAATTTCCTGAACTTTTGATGTAAAAAATTGCAGGAAATTGTATAAACAAATTACAGAGCTGCATTTATCCACCTTCAACTGTTGGAGAGAAAACGTAAACAATTCTAAACAGTGTACCGATTAACTTAAATTGAAAGCATTGAATTGTAATGTAACTTGAAAGTAAAGCTGATTTTTTGTTCTCCATAAAACTTAGTTCAAAACAGTTTATTACTGACGGAATGATTCACCTTAACATTGCAGGGCTAAAATGTCAATGCAAACAATGCCCTATGTCACCAATATTAAACCTATCAAAACCAATTAACAACCACTAAATATTATCAAACCAACCACTCGATATGCTAAAAATAGAAAGTGACAATGTTTTATCCAAATATTTCATGGCACATACTGAACACCCCCGATCATCTTCCATCATGCTTTAGTCGCCACAATGTCCCCTATTTTGCACTTGTTCACAAATATTTCACCTCCATCCTCACTCTACTAACTTCTACTCTTACGCTTAAAAAAATCCTCCTACCTCCGCCTACACTTAAGAGGGAGAGTGAAATTTGACCACAAAAACATTTCGCCATCAATTTGGTCATATTTCACTTGTAGCTCAAAGTCAACGCCCCTACTTCTCCAATTATTCATTAAATACAATAACTTGAGAATCAATCATTTCAATCACGCTAATGAATGCTAATTGAGACAATGAATGCAAAAATGATTTATCTCTTTCTGCCTCATCTTCCACTTACAACATTCTTCCTGTAAGCTTTTGTTGTAGTAATTTTCAAATAGACAACTCTTATTTGTTTAGATCTGTCAAATACTCAAGATTTTTATTTTTGTTCGAAAACAAGAAATACGATCTCTAGCGTTCTTTACTTTATGACTCATGAGTAATGCACTTGCGTCACATTGCGGAATCACATCGCGGAACTCGATCCTTAGAACACAATGAACAAGAAGGCCTTTAAACTTGAAGAGGGTCACTTTCAATTCAAAACAATCAAAAGCCGGCAAGGACACGAACATGAACACTGTCATTCATTTTTTATGTTATCTGAACATCTACTTTGGACTACTTATACTACTGAATAATCCAAAACCACATGAAAAGCATATCTGTACAGAGTCAAACATGAAGATCGAAAGTTAACTCGAGCTGATCATTGTAAACACCATAAACCATATCTAGCCCCAGAAAATGTTCAACTTGATAATATTGAAAAATACATATCAGGTTATTTATAATATTCTTTTTTATAAGAAGGAAATTGATTGCTTTTGAAGGCCGTAAATATTACATTAAACGCACTGTATGGTAGAAATTGATACCGTAAATGGAGAAAAATACACACTTATAAAAGTTCAGAATGACAGTGTGTTTTTCACAACAATGAAACGTGTGGTATATAACTTTTCAAGGACAAATACGGCTTTTCATGGTATTTCATCATGTTTAGAATTTCAGTAGTTTTTTCATTTGTTTCTTGTTACATCATAAAAGAAAAACTAATAAAAATATCTCATTCACAAAGAACTTTATTAGTTCAATTATCAAACGAGCAGAAATGAGCAATCCTTAATAATTACAAACAAAAGAAGACAAAAAGCAGACAAATCTTGTGAAACGGAATACAAACAACCTCAAATATCTGATAACCTTTGTATTCCAAGCGTTACAATTGTTTACACGCAGGTGTCCTTTTATCAGAGAATTCACTTTATAAAAATTATGGTCACTTGTTTGTCTAAAACTGAATGTTAACTAACATCTTAAATTAGCTTGCTTGGATACTTAAAACATAATCTTACTTCACAAACATGAGTTGTCAAAATATACACAAGTCATGTATGTTGTCAAAATCCAATCCAACACAAAGCTTGGGGGTTGACTGTAGTACGGATGTGAACATTTCAGTACGTTGGTCCAATTGTAAATCTGGTCAACTATTTAGAATGTATTTAAATTTGCAGCAAGTACCTTAGTTACCCTGGATTAAAATATAAACTCACAAATAAAATAAATATTCAAAACTCTGATTCAACAGTTTCAATATGTGGATTAAAAGATTCAATAACCCCATAGTTTGGCTAAAGTACAAAATGCATGTGAAATTGACTGCATGTTCAAATAAATCTTGCATTAAACATGCTGATTCTGTTTTACTAATACTTCTACCAGTCCATTGCATAAGTCTTAAAAGAACTAACAAGTGCACTCTTATAGTAATAGGTTAATTATTTCAAAAACCAAAGTACACATAACATTGGAGCAAAAATACCCGCAGCGGTTACCATTTCAGATTTAAGTTTTGTCGTCTACAAGTCCAAAAAGCCTATAAGCTGATAAACCCTGTCAAAATTTGGAGCACATGTACCAAAGTGATCGTATTGGAATGTAGACATGCATTATGGTGTCTATTATTTAATTGGCTGTTAACAAATTCCCATGTGTTAATTGACATATAATCCTAGTCCACAGACAGTTTAATCTAGTAATTACTTTGAGAGTCTTGAATTTTACAAATTGTACATACTAACACATCAATCAAAGCATCCGAAATAGAGGCATTTTCAATCATGATGAATAATCGGGGATTCAAACCTTAGTCACTGCCCACACTCAAAAGTGGACTACAAACCAAGCATTCTAGGCTGCAGACCCGTTAGCAGCCATTTTGTTTCAATTTCGTAACCATTTTGACCTATATTTTAGACACATGCAGGTATTTATGTTTCAATTCTGCGACATGTGAATTGTTTATTATTACCTATAGTTGACACAAGAAAAAGAACCTCCAGACTGAGCCTCTTAAACGCTTTTAATCCACAAAAGTCCCGATTAGTATACTGCAAAGTATTTATGCCGTAGTATGTAACATATATATTTAAATTGAAAGTTTAGAGCGAAAAAGATGTAACTACCATTGAAATAAAGAAGCAAATAGAATGGTTAAATCTTGACCAAGAAATTATGAATATTTAACATTACATGACAAATTGATCGCAAAAATGATTTAAAATATCAATTCAAAAAGCATCACATAGCACGTTTTGGTTGTGATTTGTCCACTTTGAGTTGAAATTAGTGACCCCAACACCCCCCCCCCCCCCCC
>ENA-OREC01001211-OREC01001211.1-marine-metagenome-genome-assembly--contig:-NODE-1211-length-12613-cov-13.359365_pt1 | contig 12613 bp, 6 predicted proteins | sample MGYA00248626_ERZ508543 | MGnify/ENA primary metagenome ERZ508543 (study PRJEB26211, sample SAMN05518279) | marine metagenome | isolation source: Puget Sound, Washington, USA | host: Bankia setacea... | reverse complement strand
CGACGTAACACATGTAATAAAAGTGGGCATCTGTATTAACAATTATAAGACACTCCATTGCCAAATGTTTCCTCGCTCGACGCTGACATAATGGAGGCTATGTTGCACATTCTTAGAACACTGTTTTGTAGACCATTCTATTGAACACTGTCTTGATGCCATGTTTTCTATCTGCAAATCTTTTCATTGCTTGTGAGGCAGAGAATATTTTTAAAGTGTAAGGGTAAGTACATCTCCTCGGCTATATCTCTTAGATTCACAGAAAACAAATACTAACTGATATACACAATATGCCTATTAGATCGCAATACATCTTTCGTTCACTTGTCACCTTTTGACAACACAATATAGTATATACCAGCTTTACAGTGTCTAGTAAAGCCATACATAATGGGAAAACATCACTCTTTAAAGTGTTGAAGAAGTTTAAAATGTCGTATTTAAACATCTTAAAAAGGATAACAATACATAAATCAAGTTCAATGTATAGTCAAAATATGGCATACCTGCTCTATGGCCCTTTTGTAAACTGTTAGTGTTTGTTTTTGCACATTTTATTATGTGTATTGCTACCGTGTTGGACTTGGCATCTAACCTCTTCAGTGTAATGTTTGTTCTGCTACATCATCGTAGTGTTTGTTTTAAGTATTTGCTTATTTATATGATTTATTTCTTTTGAATTTTGTATAAATTTTAAACTCTTTAGCATTCAACTACTTTGAAACACTTTGCTACTAACTACATGCTAAACACTGATATGCATCTAATCCAGATCAAATAAAAAAGTCCATTATTGGTTGTTTGATTTTAGACCTTAGCAAACCCCACTAATGGACCAATAACATTAAATTATCATGTTTGCAAGAGAGTGTTTCATGTTTAATAATACTGGCAGGTCTAATGACAAAAGTGAAAGTAAAATATTTGCATTCTGTAACATCAAGATCGGCAAAACTATACTTAAATGGGTTGTCATTGCTTGTGTACGAAATGACACCTTTGAGTACGAATTAGTATAGTTTCTATAGTTTGTTTTAGAGATATTGTTAACATGTTACGCATACACGAGATCCGTCCTCTCAGTATATTAACTATTAAACAATTAAACCCTGGTGAATTAAACACTGTTAACGAAAGTTGTAAATCGTGCTACTTCAAGTTATCCAACGGTGATACAATTTCAAAGACACTCATTTGGAACGTCTTTGAACACTGTAAATTTCTACAACACAAACCCAATTGACTTCTCCCCTATTTTAAAACAAACTGCAGATTCATTGTAAAACCATGAAATATCAGAACAACTAGATCAGAAAAGAGATTGTCCCGAACCAAGAAGGTCCAGATTCTGACATGTTAACAACTACAAAGCACAGAGTTCACAAGTTAACATTACGCATTTAAAATTTGTATCAGCTTTATTAATAAAACGCAACATCGAGTAATTGTATTCACAAAGGCGCTAATGAATTCATGCTACAATCAAATGTTAAAATCTGCAACGTCATTGTTCACGCAGACGATATCTCGACGCCATCATAACGGAAACGAATGCATGTCTGTAGATAATCTTGTTTTAGAAATTGCATTACCCCTTGTCTTGCATAATTACAAACGTAAAAGGTGAAGCAATTTCTAAAACCAGATTGTTTGAAGGAATATATAAGATACATGTATATACAGATCTATATTGTATAGTATATGTTTTAATGTTTATATATTTTAATCTATAAATCTATAAGTTACCCCGTATGTGGACACTGACACAGCTATTAAGAGTATTCAGTGTGGCTGTGCTAAACTCAAAACTCGATTTGCTGTATTAAATGTATTACAAATCCTCGTCTCGATTCTTCAACATTGTTTTATATGCTGTTGGCTTGTTAATGAACTGATGTGCATTGTAAACCCAGCTATCTGGACCAGAATACTTAGAGAATACTAATGTGCATACCATTGTGTCTGCTTAATGTTAATGATAAAAAGACAGTGTAGCTATTAGACTTTATAAGCGTATAATCAACATTTCAATCTATTAGTGTGTATGTTTTTATGTCAGTTATAAACGATAGATATTAGAGGGATAATGCAACGGGGTAGGGTATGGGGTGGAAATAGTTTATTGTTTTAGACATAATCACGGCTCTGGTCGCCTGATAGTATTTAACTACGCGGTCCACCATCTAAAAAGCCATTTAGAGTGTGAAGTAATACAATGAAGAAATCGTGTCTGTCCAAGTTGTAGAGCACCATAAATGCAACGTTCAATATTTAGGAACATGAACTATAGAACATGGGTTTTATCAAATATATGATTTAAAATAATTTATTCCAAGGCATTTTTGATGAGCTAACTCTTTTGTTGTCTGGCTAAACCTTCTGACCTGCTTTTAACCTATTGGTACTCAAAAACAGTCCTTGGTATTTATTTTACAATCATAGGTTAAGTTTTATGTTGAGTTTTATTACTTAACTACAGAATACGCTGTGAAGTGGAAACATCAATAAACCATCGTGTGGACACGGTCATAAAATCTTATCAATAATTGTCGACCAAATCGCACACGTGGTCAGTGAGAGTGTGTACATATTTCTAACCAGTATATACAGCTGCAGACCTTAGACCGGAATCCAGTATCTGAGCAAATGTCGTTCCAATCACACTGTACTTCTATGTCATACTTACACATACAAGGGGATCGATTTGTTCTAGAGGAAACAGGATTGTGCTAGTTAAACTATATAAACATAACCGAATTGTATAACCCATTGCCTTGGCATTTGGCGTCACATCGCGTTTGTGAACATGAAACATGTAAATACAAACAGACCATTGATGCTTACCTTACGATATGCAGTGTTTGACATTTAGATCTCTACAGTGCAAGCAGCTATCAATAATCGAAATCGAATCTTTACATTTTCATTTGCAGTCATTTCAATTTCAAAACAAAATCTATCAATTCAAAGATTGGTTTATCGTTCTGCTAAATCATGTGTCGCGTCCGTCGTATGACGGGAAGCAATAGGTCAGATGTGACTAACACTTTGTAGAAATCACTTTCGCCGCAGTTCTCTCCCTGTTCTGTACATATAGCCATCACAGTGCCATTGGTCGATAACATCTTATTGAAGTGTAAAGATACATGGATCATTAAATTGAAATTAACAACCATGTGATAAATCATGTACCACTTAAGCTTCGACATCCACTAGACCTCGCTTCTCTCGCATGTACCCGAGTATAGACACATTTAAAACGTCTTCAAAGATTGAAATTTCTACTTTGTTTACGACTCCTGGGTTTACTGTTTGATAATACTGAAACGCTGTATTGGTGATTTTGTGTTGTCGTTGTTGTTTCTCTCTGTCCTTCGTTCTATACTAGTGTTTCTTGTTTAGACTGAAACTAATTGTAAATACGTCGAACAGGTTTGTAAATGCTTTAAGAATATATATAGACATAAACTCCTTTACAAAGCTTCACAATAAACACAAGTTCATAGTCTGATAGGAAATGGTGTATACTGTAGTACTCGAGTATTGTAACGGTTATACGGGCGTCCAAACCAATAAACAATAACTGCGGTGTTGAAATTTACATGCATCGGTTTTAATTATTGGAGTTGTGCCCCTTGCCTATAGGCTCGATCTGGCTATTCTTGTTTTCTATATAAAATCTGTACTTATATACAAAAGGTCTAAGTAAACAGAGAATACAACGCAACATAAATACTTTTGTTAACATTAGACAATGATACGTTTCATGATAAAAAAAGGATGAAAAACATAATTGTGTATATTTCAAATTGGTAACGCTTCTTTTCTTTAAAGTCACGTGCATATCAACGGCACGTGTGGACTGAATTGAACGTACATGAAACTTTATACGCCTGAGTAGTTTAATAGAAGTTGAATCACTAGAGCATTTGAGTTAAGCTTTATTTCGAACAATAGTTTGGTTCTAATCTGGAAAACAAAAAATAAAATAGTTTTACGGGATTAAAGACCAAAACCCTGATCCGTATGTATTACTTTGCATTGATAGAAATCTTTTCCAAAATCGATATTACGGATTTAGGAACAAGCTTTATACCACTTATACGCCAAATTGTATCCGATATCTTTTTTGCACCTATGGACATTGCATTACTAGTGAGAGTGTTATGTAACAAGAGGCTAGTAGGCTACTTTGTTAATGGGGTTGCATGTATCGACAAATTGACTCCAGAATCACAATATAGCAGAGTCAACGTGTGAGACCCGAATAATTGGACTAAAAAGTTAACGAATAAAAATATTACCATATGAAATTGGTGTATGGGATAAGAGGATTATAAGCAGTCACTGGGTTCGTAAATCAACAGGTTGCGATAGAATAATATAGTGAAATATGAAGTCAAAACATTAGAAAGGAATTGAACAAACATAGATCGTGTGTTTAGTATGAACATAAGTATATCTTGAGTTGCCTATTTAACTGTTTCCTGGTGTAAATTAAAATGTTTTTGACAAGTGACTGCAAAGTTCAATAAACGTACTAGTATTTCGGTGTAGTGTTGCTGGATTGTATTACTAATTAGTGCTTGGAGTAAATGTTTTGAAGTTATTGATACATAATGGACCAAAACAAGATGGCGGATGGCGGGGACACGTTGGGATCGCTTCCTCCACCAAGGGTTAAGTTTAAGGATCAAATGGAGGATATTAGAGAAGCTACTATTGAAGGATCTCAGTTCGAGGCCCAGTTTCCCGAGGAGCGAGTACCAGTCCCGTTGCCGCTTGTGTCGTCGAAGCTGACTCCAAGACCCCAGACACCACGTCAGTCTAACACCACTGACACCATTAACAGGCCTAAAACTACCCTCAGACGAACCACATCTGAACGGTCCGTGATTGAAGAAGATGAACCAGCGCTATCATTATCAAGAAAACCAACCAATGAACAAATACCGCGCAAAGGTCCATACGACTCGCCAACTATCTCAAGAAAATCAACCCAGGAATTACTCGGCAAGAAAACGCCTGCATTTGACTCTCCTGTCCCTTTTTCTTCCTCGGCTCATCCAAAATCAGGGACAGTGCACCACACATCTTCTCCAGTAAAACATAGTGCTCATATGAACTCAGCTCATCGAGCAAGCGAACATGGCGAAGGATTCGTATCAGATCGTACAGACTATAGCAGACACAGCTCTCAGTTAAGTTTTCAGCATCCAAGGTCGGACTCTATAGGCAGATCTGCTCGACCGACACCAAGGCTGGAAAGCGGCTATAAACTCTCGAGCAGAAACGCCTCTGCGATAGTACAGAAGAAGGGCAAAGTCATGGAAAATGGATGGTAAGTATAAACTGTAGATTCCCTGCTAATATCTGCCTGAGAGTAATTAATGACCAGGCCCCGAGTTCACTAAACTGTTCAGGTTCAGTATCAAGATCAGGCTCAAGTTTCAAAATGAATAATTTCTGGACCATATTCCATTATCTGTTCAAGAAAACTTGATTAATGTATCCATTGATATGGTAATTGTTGTTTTAGACATAACATGCATAAGATTAAAGTACATGTTGGAGACAATATTAAAGCTGATCCTGTTATTTAGTGGGCTCAAATTTTCATAGTGGTCGCAACTATAAAATTTACATTTTCTTTCATAAAAAAGTTTAGAATTCCGAGAAGTCTTGTTTGGAGTACATATTTTATCAGATACCAACATTCGATAGTTAAGTAATTATAGTAGGTCTCAAAGAAAGTCCATAGTAAAGGAATGTTTAACTTGAGTCTGATCTTGATCCTGATTCTGAAAAGCTTTGTGAACACGGGCTATACTGGACACCAAGGCGAAACCTAGTCCATGATGATGACTTATTTTAATTGATTTGAGCTCTCAAAGCTAGCCTTTCAACTATCACTGATAATGCAATCAGTTTAAGAGTTCAAGCTATTTATTTACATAGTTCCATTATCTTACACATATTCTTGGGTTGTTATGATATCAACTACATTGTATCAATAATAACTACTAATATTTGACGATGCAATGTCTCCAGCGACTGTCCTAAACCTAATACAATGTACTATCACAGGTTGAACCGTCATGTAAAAAACGAAAGCCAGCGTTTTGTTGAGTGGTGCGCGTATATGAACTCTACTATGTTAGTTAACATGCTTACTTTGACAACTAACTGTAAATGCATGCGTGTATTATTGACAAGCAATTGGCAATCTTACCACAGTGGTCAAGACAAGTCAAGTCAAACAATGACCCTTTAAAACTGAATTGTCTATGTTATCATCGGACCTCCATATCCCAGAGAGCCAGTGTCTTTAACATAATTGATTGTACTTTTATGGTTGGATCTAAAATGGTTTATTCAGATATCGCGAAACACCTTTTATCAAATCAAACCGAATACCCAAAAACTAAAGCAGAACTGATGCACATTTGGAGACTAGCGTACACTCTCGTCACTATTGTTTTTAGAGTGTGTGCATATCGGCGATATGTGACATTCGAATGTTCCATTGCCTTACAGACCGATCTAAACCAATCAAATCTCGTTTATCAGCTCAACTCAACTCAAGCACTTATTGCGTGAATCATTTTCAAGTCATGTTTGTGAATAACACATATATATAACAAGGGGTTATCCATAGGGCGTACCTCGTTAGGAGCCCTCGTGTTAAGTGATTTGATTAACATGTGAACCTCTATACACGTCAGCGGTCCCATGAAACTTCAGTTGGACTGACGGCGCTGCTGATAGCACTCTATCCTATCTAACTGGGTCAGCGGTTTTCTCTCAAACTCATGAATGCCAAATTGTTCTTTTAACATTTACTTAAGATATGGTCCCAACATGTTTAGGCTATTTTAATGAATATTTTGGCATATCCCTCTGTTTGTTTTGTCCTTAACTTTATAGCCTGCGTATCCATAGGACTATTTCGTCTATCTATAGATTTAAAGAAAGTTGTAGCATGATGTCCTGGTTTCAAGTGGTTTTAGTCGGATTTAGGTGTTGATTGTTGGCTTTTCCCTCTCTGTTATTGGTGTGTTATTGTGGACACTGACTTTTTGTTGGTGCTGAGGACGTTAAGTTCTTACAAAGATGACAAAAAGACGGGAACAGAGGGCCAAGAAATCGAAAAATCGGATCGAGTCACGTATTTCTCTACCTACGGATATTGCTACAAAGGATATATCAGCTAAGATTCTTACATCAATTTCGGAAGCAGTTGAAAGGCCATTCGTAAACGAGCTGCATAAATGGATGGGACCAGATGCAGACAGGCGAAGTTTGGCGTCTAGTTTGTCCGTGTCCATTTATTCGGATATAACATTCCATGATGATAGTGAATCGGTGGAAGATTTTGATATCGGTACTGATGTAACCATCGATATACCGTAAGTCTAGTAGTATATAAGTTGTGTATGCCTAGAGCTGTTTGGTAGAATTACATGAGTCATTAGTTCATTCCGGTTTTAGTGTTTGGAATTTTGCACAATTGATCGATCTAGTTCACTGTAAATGCTTGTTCAAAATGCCGTTTCTGTTCTTTGTACAATGTATTCAATGAACTACAATGATATGAAATATATTGGCTTTAGTTAACATTTAATTTATATATAACGCACGCTTCCCGAATGCAAATTGTAAAACCTGTGGCAGGTAACTCAGCTTCCGTAAGCAGTGTTTAAATTAGTCATGCCTAACCGTTTAGAACTGCGCTTGATTCATCACCTAGACTATTCGAACACAATTTGAAACGCATGACACAATTTATATAGTAAACTAGCTGTACTTTTTAGGCTTATGTATTAGATAAAATGATATGTTATTAGTTAATTCCATCGCTAAAGAATAACATTACATATATCTCAGTTCTCAACATCGCAATCTTCAACGGTGAGTCGTCATCCAAATGTTTAACCAAGCACTCCCACACAGTTTACTTGCCAAGAAATTTCGAAATTTAGATTAGAGAAAAAAGGATGCCATCTGATTCTGAAAATACTCTAGCCAATGAAAGGGTGGCTTATAGCGAAGGGTATTTTATTGTTTTTCTTTTTGAATGTTTTATGATTCTGTCGTGATAAGTAGTGTCTAATTGTTGAGACTACTCAAACTGGAGTGTAGTCCTGCTGCCCATTTATTAAATCCTGGAATGCTAGAGTCAACTTATAATTTAATCCTGAATAACTCCATAAACTTAATGTTCATGTGAATAAGCCATGTCACTTTTCACAATTATAATGTAATACCAACTACACGTTGACTAAGCATACTATATAGTGAATATTTTAGACATGTGACAGTTCTATGTGATGGTTTTTAGACCTTTTGAACGTTGGTTGTTTCTTTCAGTTTGTGTTGTGTTTTGGATAAAAAGCTATCTGCAACATTAGGTTTAACAAAGGGTTTTTATTCCTGACATGGTACAGGACTTGACAAAAGTGTACTCCTCTGTTTAAAGCAGTTTCCATGTGTCAAAGTGTTTAGCAGCCTGATGAGGAGGTGAGATAAAGGATACATTTTAACCAGTAATTCAAAGTACAAAGCAATATATTTTGGTTGTACCTCTACGATCCTAAGTCATTATAAGGTGCACATTTTATATATCTTCTTTAACAAATAAAACGTTTAACTTGGGTGTCATTGTAAACTGTTAAATGATTAAGATTATTTTCCAGTTATATTATCTTTTTATATATATTACAGTTATCTCTGATGTAATTACTGCTTCAAATGAAAATTTCCTAACCATTGTCCATACACATGTGTTTCTTGCAGACATTGTTCCACTAACATAAAAAACATGTAAGATTAAAGATATATATAAGTTGAATGACTCAGCTCTGTGTTTTGACAAAGTCTTAAAGTCATTATGGCATTTTAATTCAGTTTATCTTTATTTTTAAAACCAGGTCGCACCTTTCTTGTTTGCTTTGCCACTTTGACTATTTTTGTTAAGCTTTTTTCTGATCTCTGTATCTCTCTTCAGATCAACTTTCCACTTTCCTGTCTTTGTATATCTTCAGAGCTTGACAACTTTGACAAATCTTTGAATAGAACAAAATTCCATTCCGTAATGGACACTTTTGTTCTAAGTTAAGGCTTTATTTTCATTTGAAATTTAATGAAGTATAAAACTATAGTTCTGTTTGTTCTGTAAATTTGACATGATCAGTTATATAAACATTACCTGACGTTCCTCCACTGTGTGCTTTGACTACCAGTCTTGTAATACTATAGTTTAAATAGAGATTTAATAAGTGGTCAACGAATAGCCATTTTGGGATATTTATTGAGATAATAGAAAATACACTTGTAGACTTGACTTTGTGTCAGAGAGCAATGTCTTTTGTTATTTTTATGATCACTGGTTACAATTTATAATCCTTTTATCTTGTGTCATTTACATTTTATATCAACTATGGGTTATTTGGAGTATGGAAAATAGTTTAATAGTTTGTAGGGTGAAACGGTTTAACAGTTGAGAATAGCGGGGTGCCTTGTCGTGGTAGTTTATAAGCAACAGATATTGTGGGTACAGAAAAATCAAAAGAATTTAAACTAAACAATGACAAATATGAGGAAAGACAGCGGAGCTGGTGGTGTTCGAAAGGGGAGTGATGTAAATGTGATCAGTCAGAGGAGAATTAGTGATACTGGTGAAGTGAGGAGAGTTAGTGATACTGGTGAAGTGAGGAGAAGCAGTAATGCTGGTAAAAAAAGGAAAGACAGTGTAACCAGTGGTATGAAAATAAAATTTGATAACAATACAGGGGCTACCCCTCGAGGGAGTATAGATTCTAGGATGACTATAGAAGCAGGTAGTAAAGATACCGGTAGAGATGATGTGTCAATGGTGTCAAATTTTGATACAGTGTCGAGAATTCAGTTCAAGTCTGGTAAACGAGGGTAAGTTAATGCCACTTTGTTTTAATTCTATTTTACAACAACTAATCAGGGCACGAAAGTTCCACTCATCCTACGGCAGGCATAAATAGTTTTGGATGCAGGACAAGTGAACATTTTGACATCTGTAATGCATTTTTTCTTGTTTTTACCCTAACCTATGCAGGATGAGTTAAGATTTTGTAAAATGATCATGCCCTGATTTATAATGATGGTTTCTTTCCTCATGAAAAGTCGCTCTATTGGCACAATGTTTGACTATGTGTGGTCTCCAGTGAAGTGAAAGCAGGTAGGACATTCCAACAAAAAAAAGGCCACCTAGCTGATTTAAAACTGTAACTGTAGTGGCTTTCCAATCTTTAAAAAATCAACAAATCAATCATTCATTTTGTCTATCAATCAATGTAGGTTAGCTGAACACGTCGTAACCATGATACTTTGATCTTTATGTATTGTTGGTACGATTTTAAGCATTCCCTTATAGTATAATATTAGAGTTGTCAAGACGCCTAAAATGACCTCATTCATACAACCACACAATTACAGTTAATTAGATACAAAAACAGGGTAAGGTGGCATTTAAATGATTGTGCAAAACTGCCACTGAACGAATAGCCCACTATTGAATAGGAATAATATTGGGTAATTCAAGGTGATATGTTAACAGAAATATCGGTGTGACCTGCTCAATAAACCAACCACCAGTTGTAATGTGTTGTAAAATACTTTTTGTTAAAATCAGAAAATTAAGGAAAGTCTGAAATATTCTCTTAGATAGTTGGAACAAGCTTCATTGACCAACTTTTTGAGATTATATACAGAAAAGTGACTCTTGAATCTCTTCCTTATGCACATGAGATTGTGTTAGCTTTTACGCCCAACAAACAGCTTATTGTAAAATGTGGAGAAATTTGCGTAAATACAAGTAAGAGGTTTGTCCATAATGTTATGTTTGTATTATGCTAGGTATTGCTTTAAAGGTTGTTATCCTAATTTTGAGGTAAATATTATTTATTTTTTAAATGTTGCTTCAAATGAAACTTACCTACCTTGCATTAAACAATATGTACTTGGACAGTGCAGGAAATCTATAAAAACAATAACCAATAATTTAACAGACAGTTGTTTCATTTGTAGCGACTTTTAAAATTCAAAAGTTTTACCTCAAAATTGGAATCACAACCATTCAGCCTATTAAGGGGCAATCTTAGTTTAACATTTCATTGACAATATGTGAAGCATCTAAGACCAAGCTATTCCTTGTGTCTTGTTGTGATGAGTTTAATAAAGGCTATATTGGTCAGCAGTTTAGCCCAGTAGGTAATCATCCAGCTGCCTTGAAATAAGAGACGGCCAATAATTCCTTCATTATGCCTATAAAAGGACCCGTGACTTATTTAAATAAACAATAAATAAATTACTTTGTCCCGTATTTTCTTGAGAGGCTTGCTTGACCAATATAAACTCAACTATGTACATTGTTTGAGGCTAAGGCAGCGGAATATCAATAAAATGCTTTGAAATACTCTTGAGTGTAAAGTTTCTCATAATTAGTGGAAGACTGGATATATACTAAATTGGGATCTTAAAGGAATGCCTGTGTGAGTGAATAGAGACACGCACAGCTTTAACTCTTACAGTGTCGTGAACAATTTGAGGCATACAGTTTTTGGACATACATGCAGATTAAACATTGAGTGAAACTGGTGTACATTTGTGTTTTATAATGGAAAATAGGTAGAGACAGGTGTTATAGTTTAAGCACGAAAGTGTTCAAAAAGTGAAAAACAATCATTTTTACATAGAAATAAATCTGTTTTACAAGGAATAGAACAGACAGATTGATGTTTGACTTCAGTAAAATGAAATACTCGAAATATGATAAGCTGAGACTAAGAAATTGTCTTTCCAAACAGACTGACATTGTTTTCCTTAAAAAATATTGAAAATAGGTTAGAAAAACATACTGTTTAAAGTCACGGAGGTAATCGGCTAGTTATGACAGTCCTTGTTTACTTTATGTTTTAAAACACTATGCTCTACTGTGTGGTAAAAACGGTGGGGAAAGACAAGAAGAAGTTTTGTTTGTATGTGGATTTAGGCGGTTTGAATGTTAGAAGGGCTTTCTGTATTTTACGTGATAGACAAGGAATTAAATGATCAGAAAATTGATCTTCAGTGTTTCAACAGGTTTTTTTGTGCATTTATACATGTATGGGAACAGTTTTGGAAGATTCAACATGCCTCTCTACTGGTGTCAATAATGCAGTGGTAAAGGCTGAATTCAGTTAGGATATATATAAGCAATTACTTTACTGGTAAAAATGAAAATGAAAACGTAAAAATATAAATCAAAAGTTTAGTGTAAAGGATTGTGAGCAGTCTTTTATGATCTTTTATATTTGAACCATGTGATACAAACAGTCAGTGAAAATGTACTATGTGGGATCGCCGGGGTCTGTGATGTCGGCTAAATCTTTCAAAAAGCTAAGGTCAAGGTAAGATTCTAACATTTATTGTCATGTCACTCTATAGTATAAGTTCCATTCAAACGTTTTAGTACTACATGTATAATACTTGCGATTCAAGTTGTGTCATCCTGTTTGAAGTTAAATTCAGTTGTGCACCTTTACTAAATCTGCTTCTGTATATGTCAATCTCTCTCTCTTCCCCCCCCCCCCCCCTCTCT
>ENA-OREC01001210-OREC01001210.1-marine-metagenome-genome-assembly--contig:-NODE-1210-length-12615-cov-14.044505_pt1 | contig 12615 bp, 5 predicted proteins | sample MGYA00248626_ERZ508543 | MGnify/ENA primary metagenome ERZ508543 (study PRJEB26211, sample SAMN05518279) | marine metagenome | isolation source: Puget Sound, Washington, USA | host: Bankia setacea... | reverse complement strand
AAATCTACACATAACGAGAAAGAACACACACAAACTTATGAAATAAACATACACATGAAATTTTATAAAAGCAGAATTGGGGTTTAGTGGGCTACTGTATATTGAAGGTATGAACATAACGTTAGAAAAATGTGGTTTTCTGAGCATTGGCTAAAAGCTTATTGGTGCATAACGTGATTACCAGTAGTTTGTATGGCTAGGTTATTTTCTTGTGGTAGAGAGCTTTCGAGTGTTTGTACCGAATAACCCCTCGAGATAGGAAGTAAGTACATGTTTGAACAATCTGTAAAATATAACCTAGCTGAGTCTGCCTGCTCATGTTTTCATGTAGCCGTGTAAATCCGTGTAGCTGTGTTTATAAAGTGTCTGCCGTGTTTGGATATGTTTACACACTGACATACACTCACTGTTGAAACCACAGGACCTAGATTTATGAATGTAATCAAACAAAAAACAAACCAATACTGCCCACGTTTCGTATCCCTTTTTCTCTCTTTTGTTTTCAAAGGCAGACTATAGTATGTTGTAATGTGGTGGCCATTATTGTACAAGAGTAAAATGCTGCCTTATTGAACAGTATTGGGTTCATATGACAATGGGATTTATGACTGGTTAAAATATGTTTTTGTTTAAGTGTATGACGACATTATGAGGCTTTTCTATTTGATCTAGAAAAATATAAATTTGACTCAACATTCTATTGCATTTGTTCATTATCTGGCTTTGTTTTTACAGTTTATTGTGTCCACACTGTTCTACCATATTATTGTTTTGATTCAGGAATTTGTTTTGTATTTTTATCTGCAATTGTTTGTTGAGGTATGAATAGAAAACCTCAAACTTGCGTCAACGACTGTAATTTGCTGCAAGTTTGTTTGTTAAAGTAGGAGCAGAATAAACAAATAAGCTTGTAAAAATTCTTAAACCACACAAAAACATAACACTCTTTGTAAAGTTAGGAAAAATGGCATGAAACAGGTCAGTAAAGGTCTGTTATAATAAAACACACTTTTTTGAACTTGAAACTATGGTCCTGGAAAGTCTTCAATATAAATAGCGTACATAATAATATAAATATACAAAAATAACATTGAATCTGTTGGGTTTTAGAACTAAAATATGTAATCATAATTGTGAACTTGAATTGAAAGCCGTCAATATGAAATTTCATTTTAGCCATGCAATAAGAGAGGAGCTCAAAGTTTGTTATTTTGTAGACACTTAGTATGGTATGTCATTGGTTTAAAGATGTCACATGAGGTGAAGGGACTCTAGGAGCAAAACTTATTCTTATTCTTCGATGATGGTTCAAACCAAAGCACTCTTGAAAGCACTCCAGTGAAACTTCAGAAATAGCAACTTTGTGGTTGTAGTGAAACAATGTAGGCCCTGTTTAGTACAATGATAATTATAATATCGACGGATGAAAGCGGAATGGTTCTATCTGATGTTGTATTTAATAGCACTTAGAACCGTCTTGCTGTCACCCGTCGATATATATAGAGCAGCTGAAGTACGGAGATTTGAAAACGACTATCTAAACAATCGTATCCTGTATTGTATGTAAATTGTTAGCCCTGCAGAAACTGAAAATACAAAGTTGTGGTTTCAAGTTAAATTGAGAAATGTAAACAAACTGGATTGGAGTTGTTGAATATAGACAAGTGAAGGTCCTAGGGAAATGATAAGTGGTTATTGTGTGGACATTGTATGATGAATTCAATAACAAGGCTGTAACTATAGATAGTCCATCAACAACAAAAATAGTAAACATGTAACGATGAGTCAGCGCTCGGGTTCAGTTTTGATTATCTTCCCTTGGGGTTTTTTTCTTACCTTAAATTGGTCTTTGACGGGAGAAATGTTGTAAGATTAAATTGGCAAATTAAAATTCTATTCAATGCAAAGTTCGCTGCAGTGGTGTTTATTGAGATGAAGTTCTTGAGCTTAAGGCAAGTTCGAGACAAAAACCTTGGATAAAAACAAGTGTGTTAAAATTTCTCGATAGTTTGCCCTAATGCACTGAACTCTTGGCTTCTCACAGATTCTGCCGTTTGCGATACACATTATTTCATGGTAATTTCCATCATCAATTTTCATCGCTACAATCTCGTTATTTCTATTACAATTAAACCTGCACTTTTCGCCACTAATGCTGCTGCAGTTTAGGTATTCATTACGTTCCACCTGAAAATCTGCAGCAAATTAAAGCTCATTGAATCAGCATGGAACCAGTACATGGATTGACGGCAGAATCTCTAATCAAAAGTTGCTCATTGCCGCAGCCGGGTCCCTGGAAAAATCAGGCGGTCTTTGTAAAGGTAGCATTGATGCATTGATTACCAATTTCTGAGAGAAGCACTTGTATAGAACTTAATTCAATCAGCGACGAAGGATTCAAAATAATTCCTCCGTAATAATGAAAACTCCACTTCCCGATGAGCTTGGAAAAACATTTTTTTTGCGATGATATTTTTTTTATTCATTTTTTTTTTTATATTTCTATTCAGCGGCTAATGCAGTTTGATATGACTTATAACGCGAGGCAGGTGTATAATTATCGCCGCAATTCCAAACAACGCTATCGGAAATTATTGATGAGCATCGCGAACGTGTTAGGAAAAAATTGATATCAGGAGAAGTCTAGATCCGTGTTTTTTTGTTTTATTTCTCGCGGCCGTAATTCCACAACATCGTTCTCTAAAATTCAAGTTATAAGCTAGAACAGATAGCATTAAATTGATTAAGCAGAGAACATTACTTGAACTGTAATAATCCCCTCAATGTTACGTAATTAAGGGATCAACTTTTAATTCCTTTCACAGACAAGTTCTGCTTTAATTAAATCTAATTCAAAATCCATGCGAAAAGCCCTACATTGGTCAACTTAAACAATATATAGAAGAACCTGAAAAAATAAACACTAAAAAGGATAAGAACATAATCAAACAAAAATAAACACATTACCCCACCCACTGCATCCTCCTAGACACTGCAGCTTTAAAAATAAAGATATGAGGTGATTGAAAAAGGGACTTAATTCGTAATCCCCCCCCCCCCACCACCACCACACTTAAATCTGGGTATTCACTTAAGTCTACAAATTACAGGAGTATGAAAATATGATTCCCTAAGTTTAGTTAGAATGTAAGCCAAGTTTGTTAGTGGTTGTTGGATTACAGCTAATATGTGGTTAGAATCAAGGGAAAGTCACGGGTATAATGCACATCTAACTAAAGCAAAGTTATTTTTATCTAGGAATTGAAGTATAACTTGAAGAAAAGGTAAAATGCTACTTTAGAAAAAAAAGGATAAATTTATATTATTAATTATTTTTTTAAAACACAAACACATACAGGTAAGGGCAATGTAGCAGAGAATTATCATAGAATATGTATGTTTGAAAATACAAAATACTACTGTTGTTGTTTATATGAATGCTTTATGTTGCCATGGTAACTAAATTTTGCTACTTTGTTTATTTTCAGGACTACTTCAAGTGCCCTTATGAAGAAAAATGTAAAATGGACGTTTCAAATAGACGATTCTGTAAACGATGTCGGCTACGTAAATGCTTTGAGATTGGCATGCGCAAGGAATACATCTTGACTGATGAGGAGAAAATGCGCAAACGACAACGAATAGACGATAATAGGTAGGGTATTCCTGTCCCTTTTTGTTAACTATCGCACAAAAATAATGTTTATATAGAAAACACTTTCATGTCCGTGGCCATCTTTTTTTAGCATATCTTCCAATTCTATGAAGGTCTGTTTCTGCATGTCGTTAACTTTGAGAGAAAAAATCAAAATTGGCTTTATTCTCAGACCCATTTGAACATTGAGTGTATCCGAATTTATAACTGGTGTATTTTGCTTCTCTTTCGATTTTGTTATGTACTATTAATTATGCACCTATTTGAACGAGAAGTTTCATTTTTTCTATAAGTTATGTTAATATATGCAATATATACATGTCTATATAAATATGGAGCTTGATTAGTAAAAAAAATTTGGTAAATACTGAATGCGCTTTGATGGATGTATTATAATCGAATTATTGCTTTTAAGATTTTCATCAAAATTTTCACCAAAGGTATACAAGTGTAAATAATTTCGTTAAAGTCAGAACTATTTGCAAAAGTGATGTAAATATAAATGCTGTACGGTCTTAGTTAGGACATTTTGGATGTAAATATGGGATCTGATGGAAGATTTTTATCAAGTTAGGGTTTTGTAAGTTCGTTAAAACCTGTACTCATTTTGCAAGCAGAGTTTGATATCTGTACTGTTAGGTTACAAACTGTTCAAAGACCAACTTGATGACGGGTGAGCAAACTTGGGAAAAATCAAAGTCAATCTTAATTCATATCTTGCAATTGTTGGGTAAAAAGGGGGTAGTAGATAACTTCAAAATCAAAAAGAAAAAAATCCCGATGTTTGGAAAGATTGCAATATGTAATTAAGCAATTTCTTTTTTTGTCCACATTTGTTGCAAAGTGCACTAGTTGATATGGGGTAGCTATTCAATAACTATGTACCTATGTTTAAAATTGCACTTAGGATATAGGGGTCATTTCAAACATTGGTTAGTACTTGTTTGTTGTTTTGGTTGAAATGGGTTCAAGATGAGTTTTGGGGGAGATTCGTTTGCATCAATTGTTGCCTTGAAACAGTTACTTTATAAGTACTGTTGTCAACCATAAACTGATTATTCATGCCAGTGTACTTGTTTGCTTCCAGAAGAATGCGGGAGCTAGAGAAGAAGATGCAACATGCCGGAGTTGTAACCCCCATTCCCGTACCTTCACCCAACAGCAAAGTACGCGGTCTAGAGCCAGAAGAGGAAGCCGTCATTAACGAAATCGTTCGCGCATACCGTGCTTCACTTGAGATACCCATCGAGTCAAAGGTTCCCCGAGATAACGCCAACTTTGCCGCTCTTGTTAACATAGCTGAAGTTAGTGTACGCAGAGTTGTCGATATGGCCAAAAAATTGAAGGCTTTTAAAGCTCTTTCACAGACAGATCAAATCGGCCTTCTGAAAGGAGGTAGTATAGAGCTGCTCATTCTTAGATCTGTTATATCTTTCGACAAGGAGAATAATTACTTTCTAGACCCTTACGATAAAGATTCATTGGCCATGTCATCGGAGCAGCTACGAGAGGGTATGGAGAAGCCAATGGCAGAGGAAATGGGCGCATTCTCAGGTCTAAGCCCAGCACAAAGCAGAGGGCTGTTCGACGACCACATGAAGTTTGTCAAATCTCTTGCGATTGATCTTAAAGCTGATGAGACAGTCTTAATATTACTTCTTATGTTATCTCTGTTTTCACCCGATCGACCATGTGTGCAGGATAAAGTTTACATCTCGGCAGAGCAGGACAAGTACGCGTTACTGTTACAGCGGTATCTTGAATCCAAATACCCATTGCACATGGTGAAAACAATGTACCCAAAGCTGCTTATGAAGCTGACAGATATACGCAATCTTAACGAGGAACACTCACAGGTACTCCTCAAGCTGAACCCAGAAGGTATACAGCCTCTCATGAAGGAGGTCATGGACTTACATTTGAAAAAGCCAGACACCACGGACAGTGACTCGTCATCATCAATTGCCTCCCCTTGAACATGTGAAGCCATTGACATTTTTTTACAGAGTCATGAGTTTCCCCCCTTGTTACATATAAAGCCATTGACAGTCAGTTCATGAGTACCCTCCCTTGTTGACATGATGTTTCTAAGAACGAAAAAGACATGACAGAAACTATTCATTTTACATGTGGTTAAGAGTACATAGAAAGTTTGCTGTATATGGATATGTTGCTGAGAGATTGAATGGGTTTCAACTAAGTGTCTTTAAAATGGTGTAACTGTTATTGTTAGTAGATTTGAGACTGAAACAATTCTCTGTTCTTCTATTGTTAAGAAAGTGAAGAGATGATATTTGAATGATATTTTTATATATATTTGAAGGGCAAGTTGTTTGTTATCATACGACTGTACGGATTGATTTTTTATATATATATAAAAGCTGGTACTGATAATGATGATGATGATGATGATGATATTTTTATGCTGATTGTATAATGTGTATGTGATAAACTAATGACACTGGTTGCAGATTCGAGAGATATTGAGATGCCTCTCCAATCAGACAATACATGTAGAAAAGGCAAAAGTGTAACTTATATATACTTTGCGTCCATTATAATTTTTAGTATGATAATGACTGATAATTGATAACCCTCACGATTTTTACCTCATATGTTTATCATTTAGTGTGTAGATGCGATAAACGTGATTGACGATAAACGGTGGAAAATTCAAGGGTTTTGATCGTGCACTGGAGTGACTATTATTAGCGTTGCTTGTTACGTTATTATTTTTTTCGTTTTTTTTTTTTTAACAAATAGATTAAAAATTTAAAAAGTATATATATAATCTAGGAAAGCATGTATTTCACAATGAGTTCTGCACATATTGTTGTTTTTTATGTTCCGGTGATATTGTTCAATGTTTTGGTGCAATAACGAACTAAGTGTCCTCTGCAACATGATTGATATGAAACTTGATGATAGAGACTTAGCGTGTTATTGCACCAAGATCGTTGATATATTGTATTTGTTGTGGAATTTGAAGAACAAGTGAAGTAATAATGATGTAAACCTGTTTTAACTTGAGGGAACTGAAATCATTTGACTTTTAACGACTTTTAACGACTTTTAACTGTTATTATTAAATCACGAAATACATAATTTTATCAAATTTTATTAAAATGAAAATTGAGTTTTGGGAACTGTTGAACAATAACCATGTGTTAGAAAAATAGAATCATTGACAAAAATACACACCATTCTCCACCCGCTGGCATAAAAAAACACAATACTTATATTATCTCAAATAGGTAAAACATAAAAGCATTGTAGTTAACCCTTTTTTGTTTATTAATTGTACATTTTTCATGTAACAAAACCCTCAGAAATTACATATAGGGCGTTGTTAAGTACCGGCATATCACATGTAAAATAGTCAGACAAATACTTGATAGAATGTGATATTAAAAACAAATGTTAAAGGCACATTAAATGTTATAGAGAATTTGTCTGTGAACGTAAAAAAAAGTAAAAATAAATGTATCTTATGGAAAAAAAACGGTATGGAGTTTGTTTTTTGAATTGTGTTATGTAAATTTGTTCATGTCTTTTATACCAGAGAATATTCGGATTTGTACAATTTGAATATGGTCGTTATTGGACAACTCAATATGACCATGGCTTTAAAGATACAAAGGCAAGGACAATTAACAAACGTGGATAAAGTCTATAGGTTTGAAAGCTGTGTACATCACTATGGGACAATATGGTTTTTTAATCAAAAGAAAGAAAACAAAGAAACACATGCAAATTTGGGATTGCTCTCAGATAGCTCAAACAGGGAAGAAATGAACACAGCAAAATGTTAAGTATTTGTTATTACAGTTTTTTCGGAATCGTTTATTGAATTTGGTTCTGAAAACATAATTTTTTGGGGAGTATAACTTAATTGACAATGTTTTGCAAGTGAAAGTAAATAATCTGTCACAGTTAATGGGCCTTTACAGAATATATATATAAAGAATTAATCATTACAAATTGATAATGTTTCTCTTTAGACTGTGATAGCAACGTAAGTAAACTATGATTACATGAGGATAAAAGGAATACTGTTGACATATTGAGTTAAATGAGGGGAATATATTGTTTTATTGACTGATGTATGCAAACCAAGATGCAATATCTTTTATACACCATTGCTTACATGACAATAGCACACAGTTTGGTTAATATAAAGCAACATTCAAATGAAAAAAGAAACAACAACAAAAAAAACAAATGGGAAGAAACTTGACTATTTCCGGTACAGATTTCTCTGGAGGCACGGTATATATCAACATTTATGACATAATTAAATTTGATGAACGGCACAACTTTCATCTGCACACATCCTCGTCCTATATTCTTGCACATGACATCTGGGAGTCTCTCCTATTGTCTCAAACTGTCTGCAACATGACACACCAAGAAAAGGAATATCAAAAACAATAACACATTTTTCTCTTAAATTGGGTTATTTATTTACTTTCTTCATATCTTGTCACCAAACATATATTTTCAGACAGTAACTTTTTTCACATTTATGCAATTGACTATAAATGTATATTATCAACAACAGAAACATAAACTAAAACGTATTAACAGATGAAATCGTATAATTTTGTGGCATCATTTACAATTTTTCGTTTCTTGTATGTGACCTACTCCCGTGACTAGGGAATCAGATATGTTTCTAATTTGCCAAGAATTAAATTATTGGGGACTTGTTGTCCTGTGTCTCAAAAGGTTTTCAACAGATCAATTTTTATTTTTTTTAAAAACTCGATCTAGAACAAGATAATTACAGAGAAATAACTGTACAAGGACCACTTAAAGTTGACACCCTAGCTGGATTTCTTAATTATTTAATCTGGCTTAGCTTTAATCCAATATATTTCATTCAAAATTATATATATTTCAGACAAATTTATCGGGAATTTTAAAAGCAGACTATAAAGTTAACCTGTAAATCTACATATACATCAGTTGTTAACCTGTAAATCTACATATGCATCAGTTGTTAACCTGTAAATCTACATATACATCAGTTGTTAACCTGTAAATCTACATATACATCAGTTGTTAACCTGTAAATCTACATATACATCAGTCGTATTTGTAAGAATAACACTGCAAATCTTTTAAAATTTGGTCAGCAATTATTAGGTATAACACTACGGGTAAATTCTTGATTATGATACCATACCCAGCCCAGATCTAAACAACTAATTTCAATAAATCTAAGACACTCTATAAAGACATATTTGTTTTGCCAGTTTCGTTATCAAAGCATCCTTGTTTTGTTCAATGGGTGTTTTCACAATTTCACTGAGTGTGTATGAAGCAGTTTGATATCAGTTGTATAGAACAGTTTAAACTTAATACTCCAGTTCTGATTTTTGAGCATTAAAAGTAGAGAAATTGCTTAATGCAAATTTGAAATAAAGCAACAAACATACTTTTTCAACCATTTAATGACAATTTATAAGAGAAAACTTGGGTATTACATAAAGAGAAGGACATTTAATGCAACTACTATAACTTAGTGGTATATAATAACATTCATTCATACACTTGCTAATTTTATGCTTTTTACGCAAATCAATTTTTTTAGATTTTAAGATACTAATTGCACAAATTAATGTACAAAATAAGTAAAAATAATGGGACAGTTTTACTCCCACTGAACACTTTATATCATACACTTTTTAAGAATTCTTACAGCCAGTGATAGCTTATTTCTTTTAATTAATTTATGCCAAGAGTTAAACAGAAAACTGTCCTAACGCCCTTCATAGCGCATATATAGTTAAAACAGTTTTATATTCAACCCTGATAAATGGGAAATGTAGTTTGCAGCATTCTTAAGTAATACACGGATATATAAGTTGTTAGTTAATACAAATGTATTATGTATTTTGAAATGTGCGATGTCAATTCCGCCCAATGCAATAGTTCTGAAGTGTTTTGTGAATTACACGGTTTTTAAAAGCACTACCGGGCGGTTTGTGTGACATTTAACTGTTTTATAATCCATACGTCTCTCTCTAAGTAGAACAGTGCATTATACGTGGATTTGCTGTAAATTTTGCAACCGTAACATCTCGTGTCATTCACCATTGTCAGTTTTTACCATGTTATTCATCAAAATTTGAAATCAATTCACGAGAACTTTAATGCATTGAGTGCCAACCCTTTTTCAATGTACGTGGCACTAATTCCATTGCTTGCCTCGCGGGAACATCTTGAAATATATCCATGTATAAACAATGCTTTAAAGTAAGTGTTTGCATTAAGAATTTGATTTGTTTTATACCATATACATCTAGTTTGTTGGCTCTATTAGACACTTCAAACAATTATATAAAACATCGTACAATTTAAAGTTCATAAAAGACAAGAATAACTTTGGGGCTTCGTTTCTATATTTCATTGTGTTTAATATGTTAGCAAAGTTTGTCACATTCAGAAATACTGTTATTATTAAAAGCTGACAAAAGCCTGCATGCAAAGAGTTCCTTTTACGACATGGCAAAAAAACATTGAAAATGAAGAATCTATTTCCATGTTTATGCCTATTTTGAACAGTTAATTTATGTTTTAAAAGAATAAGAGGTTTGTAAATGTCAGAAATTATTACTTTACTATTTATAGTTGTTATCTGCAATGTGGATTTTAGCAAACCGGTAATAACTAAACAACTGTGTAGCTTATTTGTAGAACTGTTCTATATGCAACAGTTTTTGATAGCACTTAACAGTTTCTGCCTCCACATATCGTAGATACAAATAGACAGTGGATCTCTGTTAGTCTGAATCGCCTCGGAAATCCTTTATCAAACAAGCTTAAAGGTACAGTCGTGTTCAAACTCAATTTTCAAATTACAAAAAAATAACTCAAAATATATTATATGCATATACAATTTTGAGTAACCATTTATTTAATACCTAGATCATACTAATTACTAGTAGATAGCTAAAGCTGAACTATACAAATGTATAATACAAAACAAAAATAATAATAGACTTACTGAGGTAATACTAATAGGCCCCTATTTTAATCAGTACTATCTACAGACAGGAAAATGCTACAATTTTGCTCTCAGGCACAAATGAAGCTACTCTGTTTTTATCCTTATTTTGTACATTATTCCTTGGAAAATTATTTTTAAACAAGTTTTCCGTATACTAGAAAGTTTCATCAGTTTTGAACAGGATTGTATCTTTAACATTATTCCTATCAATACATTTTCTTTCCCTAACAAGAACTCACATCTGTCAAGAGATGAAAGCGAAAGAGTTCTAAGTGCTATTGAATAAAGAAGCAGATAGAACCCTTTTGCAATGATCTTGGCTATTTCTCGGCAAATTAAAAAGCAAGAAATGTGTGAAAAAAAATAGAATTCATGTTATATTGACATATAGATTTGCACAATTATTTCAACATTCTTCTGCTCTCTTTTAGGAATTATACATGTATTTGTAAAAATAATGATATTGAATAACTATATAGTCTTGCCTTATGTTTGCATATTGTTTATGTCATGATAAACATTGCTTTGATTATAAATATGTTTTTTGGTGTAAAATGTAAATAAATGAGTAAAAAATACATGTTACAACAGAGTTATATACATCTTGTTTTTTCTTTCCTTTTATTTATTTTATCAACGTGAGTTAATAGTTTATACTAATTTCTTACAGTTCCATTTAAAAACATGCAGTTTTTGCTTGTATAAATTACACTTGAATTCGTTCCTGCAACCAACCAGTACTAAGCAATGAGGGTATAGTTTCTTGTTCAAGGAAACAATGGGAGCCTTTGATGGGGCTTGAGATCACGGCTCACAGGTATCCACCATCAGATGCGCTACCCAGGGCCCCATGCTGCCCCTAGTGAAGCTGGAAGATTAAAGGTCAAGGAAGTTGTTTGAATCTCGGGAAAGCTAGTTCTACTGGTCAAAACAAAATAATGCAGCACAAACAAAAACAACTATAGAATCCCACATTTGCAATTTCATACATATACTTATCAAATGAGTTCAAGAATATGCTTACTATGAGAGCCTTTGGTGAGAAAACTGAAACATTTAGCATCATATGATAAATATTTTTCTGTCATACCATTCCTAATATTGTACATGAATCACATAAAACTTCATACATGTACACATCGCCAGCAACTACTGTACTTTCTTTGATTACACTTTATACATACATAAAGAAGTATAGCGCAATAGTGAACTTTGGGTATCAAATGGGGGCATGTACTGTGAATGAGTTATCTGCCCCTGATTTGTCCCTCAAAGCATTGGTATACAATATAGTTCCTTCTTCATTCAAAACTGTTAAACACTTCAGGACTGAGGAAGAAACCTTGGAGGCATAGGAAACACATATCGAGTTTGTGAATGACTCATATAAGTGAGTTATATAAACATATTGTGTTCCTTACATTGTATTACTATATTTAACAGAAAATGTGTTGTTTTTTACATCAAACGTTGGAGCTGTAACCATCCCAGACAAAGATTATTTTCCAATTTTGCCTATTTGATTGTTGTTGTTTTTTTCATTTTGAGAGTCAGACTCGAGATACAAAATATCATATCAAGACAACACTGTACACATTGTCAGTGAATTATGAACATAGAATTGTGGAGATTTATATATAAAACAAGCATTTAAAGAATCAAAGTACTGTGAATTTGGTATATATCATATTTGTAAGATTTTTACTTTTGTTATAATTTGAGAAAGAAAAGGCTTTGTGAATTCAAGAATTTTATCAAATAATTCATAACACACAATTATCAAGGCTGACAAATCGATCGTGGTGATAGTATCAACTTATACAAAATTTTACACACACAAAAATAAATAAGATAAATAATAGACAACCCTTAAAGTAATATTATACTCATATTTGATATTAAAGAAAATGAATGAACATATAACAGACAGTTAATATATCAACAA
>ENA-OREC01001209-OREC01001209.1-marine-metagenome-genome-assembly--contig:-NODE-1209-length-12617-cov-13.295933_pt1 | contig 12617 bp, 6 predicted proteins | sample MGYA00248626_ERZ508543 | MGnify/ENA primary metagenome ERZ508543 (study PRJEB26211, sample SAMN05518279) | marine metagenome | isolation source: Puget Sound, Washington, USA | host: Bankia setacea... | reverse complement strand
AAATATTAACGGTGCTATGCATAAACTATTGGTCGGTGAATGTCTGACGGGAGCGAAAAGTGTCCGTTAACAAAAATGCTTTGGTCTGTCTCTATTAAAACAAGGACGTTCGCATCGGTTAATACATGTAATGGATCTTTAAAAGTTGTTTAAAGCTTCTGAAGCAATATCGTACGATTGAACAAATGTGTTCAGATGCGTATAGTATTACTTTAAAGTAATGTAAAGATGTGTTGATAACGTCTTCACTGCTAGGTTAACATGACATTGTGACCAAATCTAAGGTTGTCATTTCAACACCATTGTGCATAGCAAATAGAGTGGTACTTTACCTTATTCGAAGCTGTTTACAATATGGACATTAGTTTAAAGGTGCAGGCTTAATGTTTCAGTGTCATTGTTCACTCGAGAAAGGTTTATACAACTACGGAAAGGGCGTTATTTTTGTGTAATAGTATCTTACTTATTTCATCAGATAAGAGCTTGGGCCGTAGTTTACCTTATATGATTTAAATGTATACTGTTACTTGATTATACATATTCCCTGTAACACATCCTGTTATACACATAGTTCTGTTTAGTAGAACCACATAAATAGCATATGGTTTTATTCGAATGTCAAATGGTAAACTACCAAATCTGAATACATGTGTATGCTTGTGTTGATGCTATTATTGTGACGTTGTTAGCATGCTACTGGTGCAGCGATCGTTTAGTTTATTCATTACACTCAGCATATGTACATGAGGAGAAACAAACATGACTTACACACAGAGTATAGAACCAGGCTATTTGGTTACAGAACGATAATGATAAAGAAAATAAATAGTTCGTAATTACAAAACATTTTGGTACAGATCTATTAAAACAAACAAAAATCAAAAAGGAAAAAAAGTTACAAAAAAGGAAATAAAAGATAGTTAGTCAGGTGGATTCTTTACATGGTATAGGATGATTGATATAACCTTGCTTAATTTCAATAGTTTTCATTTGTTAACGGTATTCATCAAGTTTTGTACAGTATACATATTTGGGTTTCTTCAAAGTCTTTTAGGTAGTATTGAATTTCTATCTTCAGTGAAAAGAGAACATTTAAAAGTATAATGACATTTATCACCTACTTCATTAGTATTACATAGAGTACATTTTCGGTTGTTAATATCTTGTCGTAACCAACGACATTTTTCTATGGGTAAAATGTTGTTACACATTCTTAAATTTACAAAAGACCTTAATAGTTTACCATCTATTATACAATAAGATGGTCGTCTACGCTTTGTCAATTGTGGTCTTTGTATTTGCCGTCATTGCTGTTGAATATTACTTTTATTTTCTACTTTTCAGGTTTGGATGGAATCACAATCTAACTTTTGTTCTGTCTCCAGCCAAAAACAAGTTCGGCTATCCCAACATCATCAGTCTCCGCGAGGGCATGACATCTAACAATACGCTCAATCCTCCTGCAGGAAAGACCTTCGATGTTCTCTGTAACCACGTGGTGTACAATCGTACTTCCTGGAATAAGTACATGCCAAAAGACACTTTATACGTAGGAATCCTCAGGGAACCATACGAATTTTTCAAATCTTGTCTAAACTACATGAGACCAGGGTATGTGTTCAATAAAATCAAAAGTTCCCAACCGGGGTCCGAATTTTTGAAAGATCCGTTAAAATATGAACCGAAAAGTTCCATTATGTCCTTTACCAATAACCGGATGGCAGTAGAATTCGGATGTCCGGACGAACTCGTTAAAAGTCTAGATAAGCAAAAGATTATCGAATTTGTACAGCAGATCGATACCGATTTCGGGATGGTGATCATTGCAGAACACTTTGAAGAGTCCGTAGTTTTGCTTCGAAGATATATGAAATGGTCGACGAAAGACATAATTTACCTCGACAAAAATATTGCATTGAAGAAAAATTCGACGAAACTAGTTGGGCCCTACGATCGACAACTGTATAAGCGCTTTGCAAAGATTGATTACGCTTTGTACGAGCACTTCTATCGTAAACTACGAGAGCAAATACGAAACGAAGGATACGACTACGATGACGAGTTGCTCCATTATAAAGAAGTACGTAAAATGGCGGTAGAGTTTTGTGGACCAGGTACAGATCCGATAGCAAAGTTATCCGTGAAAGAATCCAAATGGAGCGACGGTTTCGACATAACATACGACGAGTGTTTACTGTTAAAGAAAGGTGAAATAACATTTGTACAAGATATTAGATTTAGACAATATGGTTCAAGGGAAATTTGAACCTGCATCTATTACACGTTGTTACTAGTCGACATATGTATGTGGTTGCCATATGTATGTGGTTGCCATATGTATGTGGTTGCCATATGTATGTGGTTGCCATATGTATGTGGTTGCCATATGCATGTGGTTGCCATATGTATGTGGTTGACATATGTATGTGGTTGCAATGTGTATGTGGTTGCCATGTGTATGTGGTTGACATATGTATGTGGTTGCCATGTGTATGTGGTTGCCATATGTATGTGGTTGCCATATGTATGTGGTTGCCATGTGTATGTGGTTGCCATGTGTATGTGGTTGCCATATTTATGCGGTTGCCATATGTGTGTGGTTGCCATGTGTATGTGGTTGCCATATGTATGTGGTTGTCATTTGTATGTGGTTGCCATATGTATGTGGTGGCCATGTGTATGTGGTTGCCATGTGTAAGTGGTTGCCATATGTATGTGGTTGTCATGTGTATGTGGTTGCCATGTGTATGTGGTTACCATGTGTATGTGGTTGTCATGTGTATGTGGTTACCATGCGTATGTGGTTGCCATATGTTTGTGGTTGACATATGTATGTGGTTGACATATGTATGTGGTTGCCATATGTATGTGGTTGCCATATGTATGTGGTTACCATGTGTATGTGGTTACCATGCGAATGTAGTTGCCATATGTATGTGGTTGCCATGTGTATGTGGTTACCATGCGTATGTGGTTGACATATGTATGTGGTTGCCATATGTATGCAGTTGTCATATGTATGTGGTTACGATGTGTATGTGGTTGCCATATGTTTGTGGTTGCCATATGAATGTGGTTGTTATATGTTTGTGGTTGCCATGTGTATGTGGTTGCCATATGTATGTGGTTGCCATATGTATGTGGTTACCATATGTATGTGGTTGCCATGTGTATGTGGTTGCCATGTGTAAGTGGCTGCCATGTGTATGTTGTTGCCATTTGTATGTGGTTGCCATGTGTATGGGGTTACCATGTGTATGTGGTTGCCATATGTATGTGGCCGCATATGTATGTGGTTGCCATGTGTATGTGGTTGCCATATGTAGGTGGTTGTATAAGGAACAGAACCTGGTGTTTGAACTGTGTAATCAACACAGCTAGGAACGACTAGAATAGTGCAGTCTTATTGGTCTGTTTTTAATTATAAAGGTAGTCTAGAAACACAGATTAGACTTCCAAAGAACTGTCCATGCAGTATTTGTTGTAAAGTAAGCAACCGCATTTACTTCCCTTATATGATAAGTGCCATTTACTCATTCTGATGATATACTATGATGAACAGGGGTGTTTGAAGACTTGCTTAGCTGGTGGGAAAGAAAGTACATTTGTCAAAAACGAAGTGCTTGACTAAACAATGGCCAGTAGTGTCTTGTCTTAAGAGACCACGTTCTCGCACAAAGATGGTAACGGTTTGAAAACAATGTATATACTGATGATAGTTGTTTAAATGATGAATCACTAGAAGCTTTTATCTGTAACATCATCTTATTCTTTAACGAAAATATAACTCAAATTAAACAATTGAACATCCTTGAATCATCGTTGACATTTGAGAAGAAATGTAACCAATGGTCAAGGTAAATATAGTGTTCTGTTTTGTTATGCATAGTTTAAATTATTGCTGTTAAGGATGTTTAGTTCTTGTTTATGTTTCTCGACTAGATGTTAGTGTACATCATGTATTTTAAAGTGAGAAACAGCGCAACCGTTCAATGAGTATTGTACTAATTGATTTTATGCATGAATACTCAATAAAACTACATACTATACTGGCCATAACAAGTAGTTTCGACAGACAATACTAAAACCGAAATGTGTGCAATATATAGGATAGGTAGACGAACAGAATCAACATTTGGTATACGTTATCGAATTAGCCTTAACTTTTAAACGTGTAAGACTATAATATGCTATCAAACTATATGTAGCTGTTTTCCGAGAGCCCAATCGGGACTTCCTCGTGTACACGAGCGAGTATCCGTAAAATACGTGTCCGATGGGATCCGATTGTCTGAAAGTCATCTTAGTAACTTACATTAGTTGCCACAGTAACCAATGCTAGGAAGATGCAGTTTAAACTGTCAGGAGTTAGGAATTTACGCTGCAGAGCCTGCCTTCTATTCGCCTACAGTTTCATATGTCTTCTAGTTTCCATTATTTACACCATTGCATTATTGTATGCCAAAGAGGGTTGAATAACGTACAATGTATATGTATATATTATTATTTTATGTTCAATGTTTGTAATTATATCTCGCTCATTTCAATTCCATGCACATTGATGTAGATGATGTCATTTGGTCGTCCATATGTAATTTCACTGGTCGTTTTGTTAGCTTATGTTCAAAATGCTTTCGTATATTTTTGTGTTTGGTTTTAACTATGTGTAAATTTATATGTATTTGGAGTGCTGTGTTTTTTTCTATTTCATGCAAGTTTATCTTCATTGTATCATAATCTTCATTGTATCATAATCATAATCTGCATCATCCTCATTCTCATACGTTACTATGTTGTGTTGAGGGCCTTATGTAGGGTAGATGAACATCTAATAAGCACTCTCGTTAATAAAAGTCTTTATCATTATTTATTAGTATACGTATCATCAGACATGATCTATATAAACACACTTTCTCAAATCCACCGTTACATACAATCACATAAGGAACGTATTTAATAGTGGTTTATTGTTTTAGAATCTCTGTGTGCTGGTGTGTGTTACTAATGCTCTGTGTCATACGATTTCTCATTAATAAATAGAGATTCTTTGGGTGTAATATTGTTATTATCATTCTTTTTTAAGTTGTATCCGTGTTCTAAACTTGTTGTTTCCTCCAGGTGTTATTGTGTATGTATTATTTTCATATGTATTGTTAATTTGAATATTAAGGATGTTACTATTTGGTGTTCCCGATAATTCACGTTAGATTGCCTTCCATTGTACCATAACGCTAACGTGGTGCTTTTAATGAACGACACGTAGTAGAGTTTAACCTGAGGTAGGGGCATGTCATCGGAAATTATGATAGTATGTTTACATAGACATATTGCTGTACAATTGTTCTTGACATGCAGGAAAACAACAAGTGTATGATGTTTTACTACATAAACATTTGAAATATAAATACATATACCCAAAAGGGAGCAAACTCTTACAAACAAACTGAAAGTAGCGAAACTACAAACACGTATGTCCAACAATACTGAAAATAATGAACACCATAATGAAATAAAGAGCAGAGTTCGAGCATGTACTGCCTCTGGATTGAAACAAAGATATGCTCGCTTTTGTTTTGCAATTAATTAGTTGTTGTGTTTGAAATATCTGCACAATAAATACAATTGAGTGCAAGCTATGTGCTTGTCACTATGTGTATTAGTTGTTCTGTTTGAATTTGAGTAAAGCTGCTAGTTTAGACAATGAACGGTATATGGCGATGCTCAGTCTATTTTAAGTTTAACTACATATACATTCTGACTGGGTTCGTTTTGGTGAAAGAAAGTTCTTCGATGTAAAATAGATTGGACAATATAACTCTCATTGAATTTTGGGCCATTAGCATGAATTTTAAACAAATGCTAGCATACATATGATTTAAACTTGATATATGTAATAAAAGTTGAAAGTTGGAAAGAAATGTACTTACAATGCATTTGAGTATGATATATAGACTTTATTTATAGAGGAAGCTTATTTAGCATATTTTACAATGCTAATCTACCATAAGGTCCTCATCAACAATAACACTGAACAAGATACATAACAAGATACAACATACAGTAAGATATGTCATAATCTTAGTTTGGTATAAGTTTATCGCAAATTTGAACACCAAACGGACATCCATGATACACTGTCATCGGTTTGTGAAAACCAGGAACTATGATAAATCCGTATTCTAAACGTGGTTCTGTATCCATTTTGTCTATCTGTATATTAATAAGTACCTGTCACCCAGCTGCTCTTCATAAATCATCCACAAGCTGACTCCAAAATGACTATGAGACTTCCTTGCACTCAGACATCGAATCACTCACTTTAATATCACTTAGTGTGTTATCAAAATAATAACGCTCAAATTCCGACATGGTTTACAATATTTATTTCAATAACAAAAAATGGAAACATCTCAACTAAAATCTACATAGATCTACCTATATCAAACAATGATAAAATGAATAGTTTCTTACAATACATATATAAATACCAATCTGGATTTCTTCCCTGTCATTGAATAGTCTTACCTTCTTTAATACCCACAGGGGAATTACACGTGTCAGGAGACAGTGTTACAGTAGTTAACCCTTGGACGAATAAAGCAGACAAAACGTGTATTTGCATATTTCTATTCAACGTGGTTAACATAGTTGACCGGTTAAATCATCATTTCAGTAACGATCTATCAACGAGACAAAAGGAATTCACACAAACATGTAAACGGCAACAACAACGAAGTATTATGAGATGAAAAAGGGCGATAACTCTCAATCCCTGCTCAAAGATAAGACTCACTTGACTAAGAAAAAACTGTCTCAATTTAACGATAAGAAACTGTGATGTATGTACGTTTACTCCATTGTATGTGTTTAGATTCCTTAATGCATGGACACAATTGTAAATCATAAAAGTACTTTTAACAAATGAAAAGCTCTCGTTAACAAACTGGTGGTACAAAACTGCCTGTTGGCGCCTGTTGGTTATACTGTCGTTGTTTTGTTATGTATTTATAGCCATTCTGTTTGAGAAGACATTTAATTTGCTGTTTCATAAATTAGAGGGATCTGATCTTCGCTCCTTGTATTAAATATCTGTCAAATTGTGATTGATCTTGTTTTATTTAGTGTTACATAGAAGCTACATCAATATCAAAGGTTGTCTTCGGGTTTGCAGGCTTTAAAGGAACTGTACCAGAGATATGCATTCTGTTGTCCCTAGTCAATGTATATGTACAAACAAGCACACATCACGTCTACACAGACTTCGAAAAAAACGAAACATCAAATAACAAAGAGGTAAAACACGACATGTTGACATATGATTTAAGTCTAAAGTCTAAAATGGACATTGTCTCCTATTGTATTCAGCAAAACCACGTAGAAGACAGTCTTTACAAATCTAAGTAGTGGACATGTTGGCAAAATAAATGTGGCAAAAAGTTATACATCTCGTTTCCATAGAAACTATCAAAGCACTTAGCAACGACGTATATAACAACACGTTTCACAATGCAGGTCCAAGTTACATAAAATACATGAAGATAAAAACACAAGGTGGGTAAACCGCATAAACTGGGGTTGTGTAGCTTTAACATAATTAAGTTACTGAGTAGAAAATGCGTTTCCATAACATTGCTGTTTACATGAAAATACAAACACAAACTTACATGCAGTAGAAACATAGTCCAGTGTAACTCGTAATCAAACACTGGTGTAAGAGATATGACGATGGTAATCATACTTATCTGTCGTTTAACCTATGTATCACGTGACTATGGAACTTACAACATTTGTTTGATGTGTTTAATTCTGTCACTCCATTCAGTTGGGTACATGTATTGTTTGATTTGTGAGCATTATCATCACATTTGCATTTTTTTGATGTGTTTAATTATGTCACTCCATTCAGTTGGGTACATGTATTGTTTGATTTATGAGTATTATCATCACATTTGCATTTGTTTAAAGCAGACAGGTAAAATGTTGTCAGGAAACAAATATAGCTGGTTTTTATTACGACGAAGTTTGATTTCGGATATATTTTCAAATTACATGTATACAAACAAAAATACATGCGTATAATCATGAAACGTGTGCATTCTTGACGCAGGCTCCATGTATAAGAGTTAACCGAATGTATAACATGTATAAACGCATCTTCAACATTTAACGTTATACAATGATGTTATTATGTGAGAAAAAGACCAAGGGAGATAATAGTATTAACATCTTAACACGAGTTACTTCTACATATATCCACATAACAGCAACTATCTCAGAAAGATGAACGAAATATACGATTCTAATACTGTAAAATAACCATTAAAGACCCCCTTGAAAACAAGAATAACTCAAAATTTAGAAAATCAGGGAGTTAATTTCCCTGAACTCCCGTTCAACGTTTTAGAGTCCAGTTAAAATGAAGTAAGTGTAACCGCGCAGTAACGTTTCAGGCCAAAATTATTAATAAATCGATGATCTCTTACGACATTTGTTTCCATATATAAAACAGTCTCCCTTCTCTCTATAGTTTGCCGAATCAAAGCGAGCGCAAACATAAACTGATGATCTTCAAATGTATATCAGATGCATGTGTCTACCGCGGTTAATAGGTCTAAACATGTAATTCTAAATTAGACGTTATTTGTTATTCTTTATGCGAATTATTTAATCTTACTGAAATTATTGTCTTCTTACAACTGAATTCCTCTGTTAAACTTGAGATTCAAAAGCTACGCACTGAATTTTCAAAACTGCAGACGACACTTTTTTAAAATAGCGCCTTAAATGCCAGACTGATAAACGCCATTGATGTCAAGGTAACCATGGAGACGAGGTGTTCCGGTGCCGCCAAAGTGCATGGGTCCCTGGAAATCTTGTACTCAGCAAATACGTTAGCAGCATCAATGAAGTAAGCCATGTCATCATTCGGACAGTTCCACATGGCTCTCTCCACACATTTACGCATTCTGGAATCACAAATTACGCATACATGTACATGATCTACACGTTTCCTCAAAGTCAAGGTAATTAATAAACGGTCTGGCAAATGACGAAAGTCAGGCAAGCCGCAAGTACATGGTAAATACTAAATAGTACAGAGGGTGTCTTGATGAGGCTTTTGTCGTTTCTGACCGATTAAAGTATGTCAGTTCGAGTTTGATTCCAACCATCGACTCCCGATGTTACCTATAGCAATATGGTTAATATCAGGAACTTATTTGAACGTGATTTAAATAAGCAGAATTGGCAATTTCACAATCGAACTAAAATAAAAATGCATGATCTAAACTGATATATTTTTGAATAACAGTTGAGTGATGCAGTAGTAGTATTGAATCTGTTCTACATACCCACATTCCCTGTCCTTCGAGTGCTTCAGTGTGACTGCCATTTTATAACATTCGCCATTACCATCTGGCTCTGCGCGTTTCTTTGAACATGAGTGCTTGTCAGCGTCTGAAAAGGTAAATCAATCTTTCCATTATTGTACCTCAATCTTACCCATCCCCCGCCAAAAAAAAAAGAAAAAAAAAGAACAAAGTAAAAAATTAAAGTAAAACAAACATTTAAAAAAACAAAAACCTTAAGGCCAATATGCATAAAAGATATGATGTTATCAACGTTGTTTTTGTGTATTCAAATCTTACACACAAAACCCCAGATGAAAACTACATGTAACCATCTTGGTACTAAGAACGCGGTCACGTGCTCAAGGATCTCTAGCACATAAAAAGTATATTCAAAAATCTAAACATGAACTATTACAGAGATGTGTGTTAGGAAGTCGACTTTTAAGTGTATTGGTTGTAGATCCATTCCAACGCAGTGTTGTATTGTGTAGAGGATCTAAAGAATTGCATTGAATCAGATCGGATAGTGTCCGAGATGACTTTGAGTTCATATGTGATGAAATGCATGCATGATCAATCATTACAAACTAATAATCTACTCTTAGCTGAAGACATGGAGTTGTTGGGTCTATATTATAATACAGATATGTTTCCTGTACCAACCTTCAGGCCAACTTTTACATCTGTTTTCAGCAAAGACACCAGCATACTGCAGACTAGAGACGTTGAAATGTGTGTCTGTGTTCGACTCGTTGTACTTATATTGGAGATATTCGTAACATTGAGGCAGAAATTGGGACACGCTGATTATTTCAACTCGGTCTAACCTGTAATATAATGAAAATACATAAACGTGAGTTTGAACCACATTAGAGGCTTCCATTGAGTAAGAAACGGTACCCTCATTGTGTTTAGTACTGGTTGGTTCCATGATAATAGTCGAGTGTTATTTAAATAAGCAGAATTCCTTGTTTCAAAGTCGACCGAAAATAAATTACTAAATCCTTACAATTGCTGACCGAAATGTTCCGCTGTTTCGTTCATATAAATACAATGTTTATCTATGGTAATATGGAAACTATGTGTTCTGCTTTTAACTTATTAAGTACGAATGTGTTCCTAGAAAGACGGTGTATGCGACGAAAGGTGAGGTGTGTGCATAGACGTGAATAAGATTACAGGTCAATTAAAGCCAATTAACAAACAAAGTTACATGATTCATGGACAGATCAAACTGCCTTTCAGTGATTAATGACCACGCTGCTACTCTATGAAAGCTTTTGTGCTTATTTAGCCTAAAATATACATGTTTGTTTGTTCGGCTGAGCTTACAACATAGATAGGTGAATGTTGTAGACAATTACAATCCTAAAGCACTATCTGGCATGTAAACGTGTGTCCAGGAGAGCTAAACTATGTACATACGCGCAGATATATTCCGGGTTGGCCATCTTTTGCCAGACTGGTGTATCCTGCATCACAGACATCTCCATCGGGTCAATCTTTTCAAGAAAGGTTATTGATGAAGCACATGCTGTAGACAAATGGAAATGTCAGTGTTGAAAATTAATAAAATTATACATTAAAGTAAAGTGAAGTTGGGCTATTAAGACTACTCTATATTTAGACCGTTGCGCTATATTTAGAATGTCTATATGTGGTCCATAACAGCTCATTTTAACTTACTTGGTTCTTTATGCAAACCGATTTGCTTTAAAGATCACATTTAGTCCGGAGTGTGGTCTTACTATTCGGTTGAATTAATTCTGTATAAAGCAACACATTTTCTGTAAACTAGCTTTTTTAAGATAACTTAATTCTTCCCCGAAAGTTCAAGTTATATAGAACAGTCATCTGTGATATTGAAGGTTTCGATTCAAACAGTATTGTCTGCCACTTATGATTCATGTCCGGTAGTAAAGTGTCAGGTAAACATACATATACTTGCACATACAGACTTAGTTCTTGTTCCATTATATCTAAACTGGGTGTGTTAACTGACCCCCCTTGATAAAGTTTGACTATATAGAGACGGGTGTCTTATATTTACCGATTTAGCTTACGATCGCTGTATGTAAACTTTAGTTATTGTTTCTGTAAACGTTTGTTATTGTTGAATTTAATTATAATCGAATCGTGATTGTACGAATCGTGATTGTACGAATCGTGATTGTACGAATCGTGATTGTACGAATCGTGATTGTACGAATCAATAGTTATGCCTGTACTCTCTAACTTGTATCCATGTAGCTGTTAGTTAAATAAACACCTTATAAAGTACATTTAGCAGGCTTTTATACGTACACAAATCAAATACGTGTTTGTGTTAAGTATCTCATTGTTACATTCTTATATACATGTCTTGTTAGTATGCATTTAAACTGTTACAACTTTTGTTTTGGACATCAGTCTATACTATTATTCGTTTATCCCATAACACGATCGAACAAATCTGCAAACAAAACATCGTTCAATGGTACATGGATAAGAGTGTGTATGTTTTCTCTATTACGAATGTGAGAGGTGATCTATGGAAACATAGTGACTCGGAGAACGTCGTGACTCAGCGAATAGCACATCTCTCTCGTAATCGGTGGATGCTTGCAGGCATGAGCTCGAAACAATCCAACCCGCCGTTTCATTGAGCAAGAAAGTAACCATCATCGCTCAGTAATGGTGTGTTCTAAATACAGATTTAATTTAACAGTCTCATCGAAATATATTTACATGAACTAACAGTGATGGCAGTATGGTAGTTGGGTATTAAATGAAGTCAAATTAGTTCCTTCATTAAATAAATTCCTTACTACAAAACAGGTCCGCTGAATCGACATAGAAGAGGTCTTTGGCGTGGAATTTGGAGGCGGAATGTTGCAGATCGTTTAAAAAGGCCTCATTCTTTAAGGCTGGACATCCGTTAAAATGTGCTATGACACACTGCATCTTCTCCTTCTGGGGAGATCTGGAAAAGAAAAAAGAACCTCAGTAAGACACCACTTTCAATTAAAGACCAATGCTTTTGATGTTCCCTGCTTTGCTTAATATGCTGGAAAACAGATGCCCATGCAGTTGTCTACAAAATACCTTTAAGTTACAAACCGATGTTAATTAGCATGACGCACGTGTTCAGGCTGACCATTATATAATAACATCCATGAGGACAAACACAATATTTACAAATATATACAACGGAACAAGCATAACATGAATACTGATACATGATGAATATTAATAGGAGAAGGCATATGTTATGGAAACATAATACAG
>ENA-OREC01001207-OREC01001207.1-marine-metagenome-genome-assembly--contig:-NODE-1207-length-12623-cov-12.070381_pt1 | contig 12623 bp, 2 predicted proteins | sample MGYA00248626_ERZ508543 | MGnify/ENA primary metagenome ERZ508543 (study PRJEB26211, sample SAMN05518279) | marine metagenome | isolation source: Puget Sound, Washington, USA | host: Bankia setacea... | reverse complement strand
GGGGGGGGGGGGGGGGGGTGATCATTTTATGAATGCACAGAAACAAAAGACAGATTATTAATATGCAAATTCAACTGTGAGCACAATACATCACAGTAAGTTTTCCAAAGTTCTAGACATCAAAACATTGGTGAAAACGCATTGAACTGTTCTCTTGGGAAAGCCATGCCTCTTAATATAAGTCATACAAATCATAAAAAACGTCTATAGAAATAGTCAATTTTAACCCTGCAGAATATGATTATCACATCTTTGAAACAAAATGCCTACTTTCAAGGCTTGTTTTTTTAAAAATTGAACTTTAAGTTTGATTTTGACATAGGTTTACTCACATTCAACTTGATAATTGATAAGATTTTATGAGTCAGTGCTATTCTTCGCACATCTATTTTAGTCCGTGACTTAGAGAACTGCCCAGCCCAGTAACAAGTAGTTGGGGATAAGTTGTTATCTCTAGAAACCTGGATCTCTCCCACCATCACAAGTTAATGATTAATTAATTGATCCAGAGATAGAGTAATGTGTAATTAAGGGACCAGTGGGTATATACACATGTATAATTATACCAAAGGAAGTTGGGGTGCAGGTTGTCTTTATTGTAAGCTATGTACAGACTCTTCAGCTTACTGGTAGGTACATTATAATCATGTTTGAGGTACTTCAAGCGTTTGAACAGGAATGCTAAGTAGATAGAGCATTATATGACAGTCAGGTGCAACAAAGCAGTAACCATTGTCCGACATGGATCCTCCATAGAGATTATTTCAAACATCTCATATGGCACTGTTAATCCATGGAGGGCCATGCAACAATGAAAGAGAGCAAACAAATGAAACAAACAAACAACCAAGACATGAAACTTTAACCCATTTAATGATTTATGTTACAAATTAGTATTGACAACAGCTGGATGTTTATGTCAGCATTTTGACCAGACTGTTACGTACTACTTCAAGTAAGAATCAAATTTAATGAACAAACAAGGAAACGAAATACGGAACTTCTATGGTCTCAACGAGGTGGTAATTGGAAGACTAATGTTTCATTATGATGTACTAGTCGTTTCAATACTTTCACTCATGATTTAAGTGTTTGTATTCCCTTACTTTGCTTGGCCTTATACATGAAACATTAGATGAGCCACAGGGGGTGTTAGCTGCAGTGGTCAGGTGGAGATTCCAGATAACACAGCTGTCAGTAATGAAATATACATATGGTAGCTGAGCACGAGAAAGCACAGAAGGGAGAATATATGTATGCTAAATCTTGTAGCAATATTTTGCAGACTTCCTGAGCATTTAGTCAAGATTTTTCAATAAGCAGGTTCAGTTCTCAGAGGCAGATAATTATAATAAGTTTATCATGTTTGCAGTAAAAACTAAGAAGGGAGGAAATTCTAACTCTTTGGTTAAAGCTTTTAAGTTAAACCAAATTCCCATTCATATGAAGTAGAGCTTGAAAAGTAATCCATAGGTAGCTAGTCATGGAGAAAATTGCTGTTTATTCCACGTAGTTAAACAGAAAAGTAAAGTCAAGGTGAATTAAGATTTGTGAAATATGGTCTTGGACTATAAATAGCACTGACTGCACACTCATGTATCAGTGTCACATGTTTCTGTTTGTTTATGCTGTGTATAGAAAGACATGACATGACGTTGGGCAGGTGATGGTGTGTTATATGTATAACCACAGAAATGTAACTGCGTCTGTACAGATAGATGTACCAGGGTCTGTATAGATAGCTGTAAATCTGGTTTAACTAGTTGTTCTTTTTGCAGCTTACTGTAACATTTCTTCTGTTTACATTTTGGTGAATGTTAAACATACCAGGTTTTTAGGCAGTCTGGCGTCAAGTTAAAAGTTACAAACACATGTAGAGCTATATTTGGAGGCTGTTGAGAAAGAGGACGTGGTGTTCGCTAATTTAATAACACTTGAAGCAGATATAGACAGTCGGAAACTTGTGAGAATTTCTTAAGTAGGAAGTTAGATGTTTAGAGTTATAAACTTATAATTGTAAATATTCTTTAATGATCACATTCAGATACATATTATATAATTCTATAAAAAAAAATGAACTAAACTTTGAATTTTGTGCTGCTTTAAATGAAAATGCCTGTATATGACTATATTACAAGTTTGGCTAAACACAACAAATCATGAATGACTGCTTACTTGTTGAAATATTCTATAGTAATTTTCTTGCAGTTTTAATGAAAGATTTCTGGTAAGATATTGTGGAAACAGCAGATATCAAGAACAACAGTTGCATCATAAAGATAATAGATAACGGTTTTGTCAATCTATATGCAAATGTATGCTGGGTTCATAAAGATTTCTGCTTTGCAACCCACTACCATAAAACAAACAGTCACAGTTTCTGAAAGAGCTTTTTACGCAGAACTTTTATCAGTTGTCTGAATCAATAACGATGAGTGTGGTATAAAACAGCTTGTGACAAGTCCATCATTTCAGATTTTCACTTGTAGTTGTATATTGCTCTGCAATCGTTGTGCAATAAATGTCAAGAACAAAGTGGCCATTATCACTAATGTCATGGACACAAGACACACTATATATGTACGCACATACAGCAAACACTATCTACTGACATTTGGTAAGATTCCCCATTACTGATTCCTGTCAAGTAACTGGCAAAAAGGCCTTCTACTCTAGTGTTAATATTCATGTCAGATTGTGTATGGTACAGCCTGTGTATGAACATATGAGACACAAAAAATCATCCTGTGTTATTCAGGTTGAAAGAAATGTACATGTATGTGTTAACGGTAACGTATAACAGCCTTTTCATAATATGCCAGGAAGAATGGGGGTTGGGGTCTGCCTTCAATAATTAGCATTAAACATTTTGATAATGAAGCCAAGTTGAGCTTATACATATGCAGTTTTATAAAGCAATGAAACAAATATTTCCAGTAAATTAGTTGACTAATAGTTACACTTTGTGAACCTTTGTTTCCTGAAGTGTTAGTTCCCTGCTTCCCATCTGAAATTGTTCCCTATATATCTGTTCAATGGTCTGCATTATACTGTTCATACAGACAAGTGACCTATTTGTTTAGTGAGACTCTCTATTTAGGGCAAAAGTTGAGTATGTTAGATATATACATGTACACTGCTAATGTTGTAAATGTCAAACCCAACACTTAAAAGTTTATCCATGAAGCCGTGATCTCAGTTTCATCCTACATTGTATTTTCATGCAACCACAACTTAACTTTTACAACTGATCTTTTGTTGTCATTTGTTAAACCTTTAACTGATGGAGTTGTAGAGAGAGTAACTGAAGAGAAAACACCTGGCTTTAGACTTGCCATCAGCCAGTTAGATACAGAGTGAGTTAATATGAGAATAAACATGGATTAAGCACATTACACTTGTAGATTTTCCTATACACTGTTTGCTGTGAACTTGGTGTTTTAAGTGGCCATGAATAGTTTTAAAAGGAAAAAAAAGGGTTTGGTAGATGGAGCAATCCAACTACAAGTCACTGTCAAGGCTAGATGATAATGTATGGTGATATTTAAAGTTTTCTTTTTCTTTCAACCTATGTCCCAATCCTACCTTGTTAACTTGCTGAATACATAAGTCCAATTGTTATGAGGTTATTGAATATGCGTACTGTAGATGTCATATAAGTTTCATGACATTTAAACCGTTTGTCATACTGATTGTTTTTGTTTTCTATTTTCAGACACGATGTTGTAGTAGGGAAGCTTAGCAAGGCTCCCAGTGACTCCATCATGGCTCATCAGGAGTGTGGCCAATAATGGATTTTAACCCCTTGGACCTGCTGGCCAGTGCCGCAGAGCTTCAGCAGAAAAACGACGGTCCAGAGAGAATTATAGTGACGCGACAAAAACGCAACACTTCTAACATCTCAAAACATGTTGTATCAAACATTGGGCAAAAAGAAAACCAAGAAATCCATACCAATAATAATAATAATGTGAAAACGAAGCCAAAGCCAAGTGTGGTTGTTGTCAAGAAGATAAAGCTTGATAATTTAAACCCAGACCTTGAGAAAATGTTTGATGAGCATAACTATGGCAACTCAAAGAAAACCAATAACAAATATGAACAGACAGATGAACATGGTTATGATTTAAACAAACGCAAAAAGAAGGCTGAGGTTGTATCTAATTCATCCCAGTGTCACTCCCACTATAGTGAGACCGCAAGCAGTGAATCGGAAAGTAGGGAAAATAAAGTGACAACATTGATATCAGTCGGTTCACAGGCCGGTGACTCAGATAGTGAACGTGTAGTAGGGAAGTGTTCAGTTAATAGTAGTAAAGATAAAGGCACATGCTCTAGTACAGGCAGTCACTGTTCAAGTAATAGGACACCGGCAAAGCTTGAAAACGAAACTACGGAAAATAAGTGTACGTATTGTGTAGAGTCTCAGTGTAGCTGTTGGACATCAACTAGAGAACATTCTGATAGTGAAGGACAGATTACGGTAAACAGTTCATGTACAGAAGATAAACAACGCGAACAACACATGGTTATGAAATACAAAGGAACGCATTCGGAACATGGGATTTTAACCCCTTCTTCCGAACTACTGAAATCTGATGTGGATTGTTTAAAATTAGATGACAAAACAGGGGAATTTATTACAGCTTCAGGAGCAAAAGTTATTGTGAAGTCATTCGTTGACAGTAAAATCAATAAGGAGAAGCTGAATGAAGAGTGTGATTTAAAGAAAACATTGTCAGATACAAATGAAGAGAAAGTTGTTCACAGAATGGTTGCTGTGAAAAATGTGAAGAATTTTAAACATGATTCGAACACTGCGAAGTCTACCTCTATTATAACCAGCGCGAAAATGCCATATGTGAAAGTGATACCAACAAAAGAGATAAATTCAGAGGCTGTTTTAGACAGTAAGCCTGAGACTTTAGTGATCAATATCTCTCGAGGACATAGCAGTTCAAGTCAGACGACAAAATCAGCAGTTGATGACCAATCTTCTCAGCAGTGTGAAACTAATAATATGTGTGGTTCAGATAACACCAGCGAACCAACAAAGTCTTGCAACAATGTTGGTGTTATAAAGTCGATAGTTGTGAACGATAAAGTAGAAGGGAGTATGAAAAATAGGGAAGTGGGCATTGTTAAACCCAAGCCAATGGTGTTCACTATGCTGCCCTCAAAGTCAAGGCTTGAAATGCCAAGTGTTGATTCCTCCAAATTCCACAGTACAAACTCTTGTGAATCTTTGAAAACTTTGGAATTGAGTAACTCTATGTGCTCTGATGACTCTGTGAGCAGTGTTCATTTATTATCACCAGACAGACGTAATCCAGATTCCATGGGTATTGTAGAAAGCCCACTTATACAGAACTGTGGTGATTTGTTCTTGGACAGGAAAGAAAAGGACAAAGTGACATTTCCATTTTCCTACTCTGACTCTATAACAAACTCAAATACAATCAATGAAAAGGGGGATAATTCAGGGATTATAAAACAAGATGAAAGCTGTACAAGTGGTGTGTCTGTGATTGGAAGTAACAATGGAGTTAAAGATAGTGACTGTAATGATTGTTCTGTGGAAGAGGATAGTGTTCGAGACTCGGCCTCCGATACCCGGGAATTAATGGAGGAATCGAGGCTTGATCCGGGAAACACGCAGGACAATGGTGATAATAGTGCTAATGATTCTATAACTGACTCTAGTGGTAATGAAGTACCAATATTCAGGTTTGATTCTGACCACTGCTATGCGGGTGCACCATCAGCGTCTGAAGTGACCGCTAAACAACAAATCCTGAATGAGACAGAGGAACCATGTACACCGCTGGGTTCTAGCAGTGAGTTATCGCAGGACAGTGGATATGGAGATGTTGGGCAGTCACCAGACACGGAGACACCAACAGTTCAAGCCCCTGTCACACCTGCCTCTGTCACACCTGCCTCTGTTACACCCGAAGAAATACCAGTCTGTCATGAAAAATCTTTGGTAAAAAACTTAGTGCCCGTTTTGGTCAGTGTAAATACGAATGGAAGTTTGACTCTACATGACACCAACCTTACACAAACTCTGGGTGGACCTGTGCTAGCCCTGCCTGACAAGTTACCTAATTCTGGAATAAAAGTGATTCCAGGGACCAGTTTACCTTCAGGTAGCCACCCATTAATATTATCTCCTGTAGGAAAGGGTACTTCACCTATATTGGCTGAAAACACAAGAATCGTACCTGCAAAATCAAAAGGTCCAGAAAGTATTATTGAGTTGTTGTGTCCAAAACGACAAGATCAGTGCAGTCCAATTCCAATCGTGCAGGCTAGCCAACAAATTTCCCCACCCAAGTTTGGCACATTTAAAATTGGAACCTTCGCTTCATTTAGTAACACTGGTATGGGGATTGAAAGCAATAGTCCAGTTATAACAGACTTGAAAAACAGTATGGACATGGTGGAGGATAAAGTGAAAAAGTCGGTATCAAGACCTCGTTCCAACAGTGGGAAATCATCTCCTGCTGCGTCAGACTCACTGAACTCACTTGTGCAAAAAGTTAAAGGCAGTCTTTCCCAAAGTCACAGCCTGCCTAGTCCAGAGGGTCAGGGGTTAGATCATATACAGCATGATCATGATTACTGTACGAAAAATCTGATGCCATCCGTTGTGAGCAGTTTGTTAGAGGCACGACTACTAAGCAAAGACATAGGGAAAAAAGTGTCACATGGAAAAGGCAAGAAGATTGATCATGAACAGGTACGAGATTTACATAAAATGGAGTCAAAATCAGGAAAAAGGAAGAGAAACTCTGCAAGTCTCACAAAACATGATTCTATGGATGATTACGACATGGACAGTGAAAGTGACTCCCAAAGTATACCAGAACAACCCAAAATAAAGTCCAGACTAGAAAAATACCTTGAAAAACCAGGTCGTACAACAGATCCAAAAGTTAAAATCACTGGTAGCAGTAACTTTCAAGACCAGTTTGTGTATTTTATGAACACAAAGAAGCGAAGTCGACGGCGAGAGAGTAAGGACACTCCGCTGGCTCTTGGAGACCGTTTAATTATTCCCCCTAAGCCCGGAGATATTGTTGTACCTCATTTAACTGAGCAGGACATAGAAAACTTGAAACTTCGCTCAAAACAATTCAAACAGTCTGGAAATATATCTGGGTTTAACTCTCTGCGAAATGAATTTATGGCTGCAAAATACGCCAATACTCCATACTCTGGACTGTTCTCTGAAACAACAGGGGTGGTAGATGAAGAGAAAAACATCATAAACACTATTTTAAGTATGGAGAACGAGAACCTTGCCTCCCCTGTACAAAGTGACCCACCGTCTTACAACGAGTCTATGGAACTCTATGGACAGGGAATAGGGAATGAACTTATGAGCCTTTTCCCAGAACAAATGAATCTAACCCAAGAACAGATGGAGTTGTTATATAGTGCAGTGGACGAGGTCCAAAATTCCTCTCCAGGATTGATTGGAGAAGAAAAGTCCACAGACTCAGATAACTCCTCATTTAGTCAGTTTCCTATACCAGAATTTGATACTAAAGGTTCTACAAGCACTGGTTCAAAATCTGAGGTTGCAGCCACAGAAACAGTAACTATGGAAACAGCTAAAGATAAGGGGGCAGAAACAAAAGTTCAGAGTTCAACAGATAAGGAGTCAAAGGCTACAACAGCTCCTGAAACAACTGGCCCTGCAGAGGTCAAGCTAGACCGAGACCTGAAAGAGAGTACAACTACACCCATTGATGAAGCCACAGATGTTCCTAAAACAGACAGTAAGTTTCCCCCTTTAACACTAGTCAAATTAGAAATGCACTACATTAAATTAGCAAGATCGAAAATCAAGTATTGAAGCTTCTAACCTTTTTTAATTAAACTAATAGTAACCTTTCATATATACATGTAGTTTCCTATGAAGACCTGCAGCCAGTCTACTATATACATGATGCACGTAATACACAACCATGTATCTGGACAGGTTGACAGCTTAATCACTTTGATATAGATATTTATCTGCTGTCATGTAATTATAGGGGATAAAGTTAAGTAAATATCAGCTTCCATATTTTTCTAGAAATTTCCAACCAGATTTCACCACATGAACTATGTATAACAAATAAACATAAGCCAAAAATAGTTCTATATAGTCCTTTTCAGTCTATTATTTTTATGTTTAAAAGAAACAATATCAAAGTATTCAGCTAACCTTAGATTAAGCTCAAAGATAACATTATACCAGTGGCCACACATTATACCAGTGGCCACGTTTCTAATTGTAAAGTAACTACATGTACATTTTGACTGAATCAGATAAACGTTCAGCTTTACCTAGCAGGACATAGGTTTACGGCTAGACTATTAACTCTCAGGTCTATTTCATCATAAAGTGAGTACATGCTAAGTGATCAGTGAGTACAGTCTGAAGGTGAACATGTTTTTACTCTTTGGTGAGCTCAACTATTTGTATACACTCCCATGTAGATAATTTCCTCAGGAGTTTTAATATTTTTTTCTGTTTTAATAAATACTTTGTAGAATATCTAAGTAGGGTCATTTGAATATCCTCACCTATTTAGATATGCATGACCATAGTCTACGTGGAGCTATACAGAAATGGCGTGTTTATATTGGGTCATGAATAAAGGATATAAATATACATGAGGCATTCCTGTCAGTATTTTGAAATCCGTTTCAATTGTTTCCCTCCCAAGCTTGAAATCAGTATGAGGACACGTGTATTTAAAGTTTGTGTAAACAAGTTTCTAAGTTTGACAAGGAAAATAAGTCTGAAGTTTGATAAGGAAAATATATATGTTAAGGTATAAATGGAAAAATGTTAGGTTTTATACTGAGAGTTACCTAGGTATTCAGTTATTTATTCAGTTTGTAACAATCCTTTACTATTATTAGCGGTATGTTAATTTGCAGTGAATGAAACAAATTATTTAAAAATAACACAACGACTATAGTGACAAAGCGAGTAACTAGGGTTCATGCAAGTTTATATTGACTTCAAAGGATAGAATCATGGTCCCTGCTTAGAATAGCATTAAAATGGTGGTTGAACTTTGTCCCAGAGACTTGACTGTGAGATACATTGAATAATTGAGACTTCTTGGGAGTTCATAGCCATAATTCAACTTCAATCTCAAGGCTGTTTTAGATTCAGCAACTTGAGTGTGTTGGTGAAACCTTTTAAAGAATGTGTAATCGTAATAGTTTAAAAAAAATCAACAACAGCCGAACTGCGCAGTCGTACAGTATGTTGGTGTGTTTAAGTAGACTTGTGTAAGAAACTACCTGGTATTGCTCTTTACCTCATAGTGTCAGTCGACTGATTTGTCACCGTTGAATAATTAATGATGATTTATTTCTTTGTGTGAAAAGCATACATAGTTGTCTTGGTGTGAAAAAGGTTTCCAACCATTAATTATACAGTGCTGTACTTTAGTGTAATGTGTTTGTGGTTTAAAGCAAGCTTGTGCATGTATCCTGATACTTAAATTTAAATACTCAACAATGCAGTGTGGTACAATCCTTGCTACTAAAATGTCTTTGGCTAGCTAAGGGTTGTTATAATCTAACATGCATGTATAAAGGCATAATGGGGTTCTGTGAGCTTTCTTGGTCGATGATTTTGTAATTGCAACACTTAACTTGTACTGGTAGAAGTATTCTGTGTATTGGGTTTCTTTTTAATTCTCTCAGTTTGAAATTCATAGCATATCTATTGAAGCTTTCACAGTAAGTTATTGTTTGTGCAGCCTTTATTAAAATACCATTACTGAAACTCGGTCAGCAGTTAGGTTTTTTTCTCTCTATATATAACTACAGCCATTCATAGATGTATGGCATCTCCTTGCAACATTACTTTAAAAGAAATTTTCTCACTAATTTGATCATATATGCATGCATTTTTGGTGTCCTCTTTTATTCAGTTTGCGATATTTTCCCCCAAAATTGCCAAAAAGGCCCCTTCCTCAGCTTGTTGGAAAAGTCGTGAATGTATACATGTACACTCTTGGGTAGGTGTACTGTACACAACGCTGAGTTTCTTGGCGTATCACACTATATGATATAATGTTTAACACACTTAGTTCCATTGTTGAAAATCCCTCAATATTGTGTGGTTACTGGTATCTGATATCTTCTGTTTGTGAAAAATAATGAACATATACGCTTAGCTCTTTATTGGAATTATCATTCAAAAACCTCATTTCCTTATTAAAAAAAAAGAAAATGCTTGCCAACTTATTGAACTCAAAACCCTGAAATGGGTTTAACTGAAACTAGCGTAGACTGGCTACTGGAGCTAGCTAGTTCTTTGTACTATTACCTTTCAAAGACAAGAGAGCAATTTCCAGGTCCGAAATCTATTTTGTTCTTAATCTATTGTGAAATTTTCAATAATGTTACTGGACCGTTCATCTTTTACTAGTCAAGGCATAAGGACGGGTGTCTTCAAGGGACAGTGGAGTAGATAACTTGTCATGTATGATTTGCCACATAACTCATAGCATGGAATACTGTTAAATCCAATTAGTTCATGAATGAAAAAGAAAGTATTCTATGTGATTGAGAATATCAAGGCAGAAACAACATTTTAACCTCAATGGGTCATAATGTGTATCCTGTATAAAGCCTATTTTCACATTAAGTTCCCCCCTGTAAGAGGCCTCTTCCGTCCTGCCCTGTTAGTGTTATATTGATTTAATGGCTCTATAGCTGTAGGCTTGCTTGCAGTGCTATAGCGCTCAGTTAGGCATAGACTGATAGAAATTGTAAGAGGATATTGTTAGCACAAAGGGATTACAAGTTTGTTTTAGCTTGTCCTGGTATGAGACTGTTCAACAACAAAAACTTGACTTTGTACACATGGCTATAAAGTATTGACTGAGCATATTGTACTTCCTAACTTAATGGTTCATGTACACAAGTTATGTATATAGTCACTCCATTCCAATCCACATGTAACTCTTAATTTATGATTATTATTTAAACAAGAACAACTTTGTCTGAAAACATGTTCAATAAATAAAGGTTAAAAGCAGATTTACAATTCAGTATAAAATGCCCAACTTAAACTTATAATAAGTGTATGCAATGAAGAAAGTACATGTTGAAGTTAAAATGTACGCTTTGAGAAAAAGTGAACTTTAAAATGCTTGAAGCATCTATAAAGCCCCAAGCATAACACACATTGTCGCACGAATGTAGTTAAATTGATAAAACCCTGTAATTTTCTCAGATGTTTATTACCCTAAACTACGTGAACTTGATCATGTATACATGTTAGTGAATATGTGCACATTTTCCCTTCAAGGTAAATAGTCACATCTTCACCTTTTCCCTGGCCACTCTGTCTTCTCTTATCAACCTCAAGAGTGTTTTGTGATCAAATGTCAAAGCAACATGTGCAGATATAGACTGTTACAGTTTGTAGTAGTGATAAATGGTGACTAATGTATCCCAATGTATTCTTATATAATCCTCAGTTTTAGTCAGTGTTCATGGTGGCCATTGTTTAACTTGACAGGATAAAAATCACAGCTGTGGTGGGTTGGGTAGAAAACAAAAGTTAAGCGAAAAGGTGGTTACTTCCATTTCCTATATGACTCATTCTGAATTTCCTTAAATCAGCGCTGCCTTAAATGCATTATGTATGAATCAAGTTTGCATAGGGATCAAGCCTGCATGCAGAAACATATCTTACATCACAAAAACCTGTTTCAGTCTGGTTTCTTTGCCTGTCTTTTACCTTTGAACAGATTGAACATAGTGACATTTCAAAATCTTTAATTTCTACTTTATCTCTTTTACTTGAACATAGAAAAGATACATTAGTAAGATTATCGCAGCAATTTTCACTTAATGCAAGGCTTTTATTGTACAGCATGAAGCCTTTGTCTGCTCTTTGTGTGTTGCAGTAAAGACCATTTTGTGTAATTATGGCTATTCTGAAATAATTGCGCTGCTAGAGCGGATGTCTTGCTCCCTAAAGTCTGTTCACACATCAGTATGGAGTGTGTGGAAAATGAGGCTAATTTAGGCAAGCTTTAGGCCTAGTATATAGCAGATTTTTTCTCTCGTTATTCTAACTACATAGTTGAACATGTGGCTGTGGCTGGCTCAAGAGAAAAGGGACTAATCAATCCTAGGCCAGTTTGGATTGAACTTTTGTACCAGTGTTTTGAAAGCATTGTTAAATAACCTTTGCTCAGTTTGAAACTCACCACAATGCTTATACAGAGTGCTGTTAACTAGCCTGCAGTTGAGTTCATTTACGTCTTGTTTTAAGTCCACTGAATGAGAGTGTTTGTTCTAATTAGATGAATGAGTGAATACTTTATAGAGGGTCCATTGTTTCTGGCTGATGACCTGCATCAAAGCCAACCTCTGATAAATCATGCATCAGCAAGTTTGGACATATAAAGTCAGTTACAACTGAGCTTGGTAGCAAATTAATGCCCTTGCAAGAATAATTAATATCATAGCAATCAAGCCTCAAGTTTGTGTATAAGATTAAGTCTACACAGTCAAAAAATATAAAAGGACTTGATTTGGAACTTTCAGAATTTACCAACAAGTGTAAGTATGGGATATCAGAGGTT
>ENA-OREC01001206-OREC01001206.1-marine-metagenome-genome-assembly--contig:-NODE-1206-length-12628-cov-12.681858_pt1 | contig 12628 bp, 5 predicted proteins | sample MGYA00248626_ERZ508543 | MGnify/ENA primary metagenome ERZ508543 (study PRJEB26211, sample SAMN05518279) | marine metagenome | isolation source: Puget Sound, Washington, USA | host: Bankia setacea... | reverse complement strand
GAGGATACTGGAATTGTACAATAAGGATTATCAGGATTTTGGAAAGTTTAACAGCCTGAGGAATACTCTTACGAACAATCGGTAAAATATAAGCCTTTCTTTGTGCTTGCTGTTTATGTTGATGAAGCAACACTTAGACATGTGCACAAACAAGGTCGAAACACAACAAAGAAGACGATGACTTGCAACTTTTGATATCGCCATTCATTACCGCGAATGAACGCGAATTTATTTTGTACAGAGCACAACGGACGAATGTAAATATTTTGTTTTGTGTTGTCAAGGAAGATGAACAATCCATTCAACCCGGACTCGCGCTATGTTGGTTGATGAAATAACCACAAGAACTCAAGTTAAAGATAAGTTTGCGTTTAATAACTAAATACAATGTTTCATAGTTGGCACGAGGACATATGCCATATTGAAATGCAACAAACATATTATAAAAGTTTCGAATGCTATGTAATCATTACTTTGGACACATAAAACATATGTACCTGTCATTTTAAACTTACAGAAACACAAAGAAATAAAATGAAATTGAACATTTTATTTACCATTTAAAGTGCTATGACAAAAGCAGCAAATACATGAATAAACGCAGCACATACATTTGTTATGTTACTTATCGGGTGGTTTCAAATACTTATGCTCTGATATTTACCGAGGACTTTCGTATGGGCCAGAATAAGACTTAATACAGCTTGTATATACATTATTGTGACGCTTTGTATATAATGTTTCATAATTATAATGGATATGTTATGTATTACGTATAGGGAATGCCAATTTATATATAGACTTTATTTCAAGAGGGAACATACTTAACAATAAAGTTAATCTGCTGTATGGCTCTCAAACAATAACAATTGCAACAAAACACACAAGAAGTTTTTAAAAGTTAAGAAGAATGACCCAAGATCTGGAGTTTTGACCAAAACAGGTATATCTACAGTATAACTCAATAGTAGTTAGTTTAAACAGTATTTATTTCCACATGGCAACACACATCGATACAAATACATTGAAAATAGATTGGAAAACAAGTTACTTAAAACTTATATAAATTCTTCTCCAAGTCAATAGTAGTTGATATGAAAGAAATCTGAAGTATCAAAGTTTCAATAAATATAACATATCTTATTGAAAATTAGAAGCATGATAAACTACCCAAACGTTCTAAAAGGCTTGAATTATAGTAAAAAGTGGATACAACAGAGTGAACTTATGATCAGTGTATTCGGTTGACTTATTGGTAGGGCGTACTTGTAATGACATATTGTAAATGACACATTGTGTTTGGTGTATTGTCTGTATGGCGTTGTTTTATCTGACAAAAGTTATTTTACGCTTTAAATATGACATTATGGGTACCATGTTGTGTTTATAACGTAATTGTGTTGACGTATTTACTTTGACGTACTGGGTATGATTTTTAAAATAAGAAACTCATAACCTCTTGAGAGAGGCGCATGGTTTTATGGTCGTATACAACAGTAACTGACCACAATTACAACACTTCAAATGACAAAAGTTGTTGTTGTACTTTTAAAGTTGTATTGTTTTCCTATACTTAATTATTTGTACAGAAGCATGAAACTTTCTTGATATAGTTACCTTGACCGAGCAATTTACCAAGTTCAGTCTCCGTCTTGTCTCATTTTCTTGCTGAATTAATACACACACACATACATACACTCACCATCACTTGTGCTATTCTTTGACGAGTCTTGAATTACCATTCCATGAGAGAGCCCACGTGTCTAATCTGTCAGTGGAATTACCATTCACACATTGATGACATTAACGGTCACAATACCCACGTGTACTGTTAATGTCCGTTAACCGTGTACAAATAGAAGTACATATATCAGCTGTAGTGATGGCGTATCCATACAAAGCACGTTCGTTGTACGTACACGCCTAGCAGTACACGTAGGTATTTATCTTGTAATTGGATAGTTATTAGACAATTCCATGATGAATGTTTGCTTCACATTTTTAGTGTCAATCATTGAGTAAAACCATTTCTTGTTCACGTTACTTGTACTTATACTTAAGTTTGTTTTATATTGTACTTTACTTATACAACACAAGTCAACATATGCTTGCTTCACACTTCCATCGTTAGCCATTGATTAAAAGAGAGGAGTGTTTTTTTTTCACGACTAATTCTGTTTTTATTAGGATGTGACACCATTGTGAAACCATTTTTGATTATACACGTTCATTAGAATCCGAGACGCGACATGCGAGAAACCTGTGGGAAGTCAGGGATAATATCAAAAGTAACAAGCTCCAACTCACATGAACTTATGATCCGCATATACGACAAAACAATGTAAACTATATTAATATAAGGCAATCGCATTCACGTCATACATTTTAGCTACTCTTTGTTTAAGTCATCGTGGTAGACACTTGAGATAGACCACGCCCAGAGTATACGCCCATGTTAAAAGTTCACACTATCTCATGTTGCTGTTGTCCAATTTTCTTGATGAAGCCTTAATTACAAGAGCACACGCCGAAGTCTCTTTTGCAATAGCTACTCTAAAACTATGGCAACTATGGAAATACGTATAATAACATGGAATCTGAAATCCAACGTTTTTTTTGTCCATGTCTCTCTTATAAACGTCTCTTAATGTTTTGATCGATGTTTGAGGGGAACTAGCAGTTTTTCTAACTCACAGATGTCCCAGATCACTACATGCTAATATATGTATATCTGTTTAACTAACACTCTCCGCTCGTAAACAAGAGTTTTAATGATATCACATCGTCTTTGCTTTAAGTATTGATTAGGGATATCAAGTTAAGTACGTTATCGCTCCCTGTCCAGTAAGATAAAACATATCTAGTTTAGTGTAATCAAGAAAATGTCAATGAACTGTTCAACAACTTTTTAAATGCCCATTTATTAGCCAATCGCAATGCATTGAAAACAACATATCATCACTTGACACTTATTTAGGAACAACTGATAAGCGCTCTAAAACTACCACAGGTTAACCGTGAAAGATATCAATTGATGTAGATAATAAATAATTTCCTTGTTTCATTACAAACGACGTTTTGGAAGTTACCCTACATCACGGTTTTATTTTCTATGTTTGTGTTTCCGTGTATGTAAAGAAGTCAAGAAAGGTTTAACACTGTTTTAGTTAGAGAGGGAGCGGTTTTTAGCACACTTGACTTGTAATCAGTGCATGCTTGTCTTGCCCAAGTTGAACCCCATCAAAGGCACTCATTGATTCCTTGAGCAGGAAACTTTACCATCAGTGCCCAGTACAAGTTCGCCCCACGAACGGATTCGAGCGTGATTTGATCCTAGATAATCCAATCTGTATTTCGTTTTAGTTACATAGAAGTGACTAACAAGCTATGTTTAAATATGAAACAGAAACAGAAACGTGGTGTTTTCCCTAATTAGTTTGATAGCTTTAAGTAAGCATACGTTTCCATGACTCTGCTCATTACTTAATTGTTTTTGTTATATTGTATTTCCAGCCAGAGGGTCCATACTGAGAGAAATGAGAGGCGATGAAGTCACGGTCGAAACAAAAGCTGTAAAATATAACAATATCATTCCAACGACATCACAAGCACACATCGCCGAGAGTCCGACCGACAGTGTCAACGAACTCAACCAGAACGTAACGCAAACAGACAAAAAATTACATGTACCAGTAACAAACATGAACGATGACAGTGGTGATCAGATTGTACCTGTAGCTGTGTCTTTAAATAACGATTTAGATGACATTGACATTACATTGAATGGGCAGAAAAACTCACAAACCAGAACATCCAACGACAAAGCGAAACCTCGGATGGACGATATCGATAATTCGTCTTCATCACAGTGCCATTTACGACAATACATGTCATATGACGAATGTTGGCATCACGTGACCTGTCCGATCACGTGTCAAGATGGCAGAGATTGTACATTTCCTTATTGTGATTCTACTGGACAGTGTCAGTGTCGAGAAGGTATATTTGTTGTTGTATTAGTTACTGTTGTTGTTGTTACAATTGATTTTGTAACTGCTGATTCAGTCGTCGTCGTCGTTGTTGTTATTGTTGTTGTTGTTGTTGTTGTTGATAAGGTCAAATTAACACGAAATAATGATGTTAGAACTAAATGAGCTCGGGGGAATTACAGCGACACATACAGATTAGAATATAAAACACGAGAGTAAGAAAATAACATAACAAAATAACGTGTGAGTGTTGAACAGATAAAAGGCAATAGTAACACCGAGGATTCCTTCCTGATACCATAACTTTGTAAATTAATGATCTTTTTTAGTATTCATCTGTGTATATATTATTATATTGAAAGTATATCTGTGGTTTATGTTTCCGTGTTATCACTTATAACTTTGAGTATATCATTGAAGTATGTACTGTATATTCTCACATGTTTGTATGCTAATAGTTATGTATTGAATTGTACTTAATTCTGATTTTTTTCTTCTTTTCTTTTCTTTCCATGCACTATTTGTGTTCTGACTATGTATGATTAATGGCAAAACAAGCGTATGTTCTGTTCTGTTCTGTATTACTAAAATATGTCTCATTCTTTTCATTCCAGCGTTTTGTAAGACTTCAGAGATGTGTAATTTCTTCAGGATACCTTGTCTAGGAGAGTTTCAGTGCGTGAAGGACAAATGTATCTGTGTGACACAACCATGAATCAACGTTGGTTGGAAGAAACCCCCTTTGTTTTAACGACAATGACGTTACTATGGTTACAGTGTTTGTCCAAGACTGTTTTATTAATCCTACTACCTGCCTACTACTTCTTGTACAACTTCTGAGAGCCATTTATTAATTATATTGGAATTATGTGGTGTCAGTATTTTGCATTGAATAGCTTTCACTCTCTTTCTTTACATCTTTCTTTCTAACTCTTTCGCTCTTTTATTTTTTATTTCTCATTCGTTCTATACCTCTATCTCCTTTTCAGTTAATCTCATTTTCTTTCTTTTTATAAACACTCTCATTCATACAAATTTTCTCTCTCTCTCTCTCTCTTTCTCTCTTTCTCTCTCTCTCTCTCTCTTTCTCTCTTTCTCTATCTCTCTCTCAACTAGGTTATACTGCGTGTAGAATTCACTTGTGTGTGATTATATGGAGCCATAATGCGTGCAGACGAGTACAGTCCGGGTTTGGTGAACTCTATAAATACTTTATCCATCAGAGAATTAACCATGCGAAATGACAATGTAAACCTGATCACATGGTCTGATGATGTTTCAATATCATTGCGCATAACAGTATTAGAACAGATCAGAACAGAGCCTTGTTCATTTGATTGTCATATCAACACAATGGATGCTATGAACAGGACAGAACAGTACAACACTTTGTTAGAACATATTACGTTTGTCAAGAAAAAAACATAACAGCACATATTTTTTAGAAAACCTTTTTATATAACTGCTATTATAAACCTAACAAAGCAGAACATAACAAAGCTGAGACTTATAAGAAACTTTTCCATTGATTTACATTGATGCACATTAGAGAGCACTACAGAACATAACAAAAGCGTGACTTAGTACTGGTTAGTTCCAGGATCGAAGTTAAGCGTCATTGCACAAGTGTGCTAAACATTTAAGGGCCTTATGGTAGATTAATATTTAGTCCAAATAAGTTCACACGTTAAATACGTCAATCACAAACACTACCGAACAGAACAGAACAGAACAGAAATATATTTAAACACATTATTGTTTTATTGACGTAAACACAGTTACTACATATTCCTGCATCAAATCGCCACGATAACAACTCAAAGTAATTACATCACTCTTTTTTCTGATATATGTACTATTACTACTAGGTGACAGATGTACTTCATTGTTTTATCTCTCTGTGTTTATTCTTTATAATAAATCATGTAAGATAATTGATGTGTCACTTTCACAACTCCCGCTACTACATATTCATAACAACTACTCCGGCTACTACACATTCACAACAACTACTCCGGCTACTACATATTCACAACAACTACTCCGGCTACTACACATTCACAACAACTACTCCGGCTACTACACATTCACAACAACTACTCCGGCTACTACACGTGTGACGTTAATATATAACTTTCTGATTCAACTACCACTAAGTGTTAGCTTCTATCTGTATTACTACTAGAACTGACGGGGTTAGCAATGAGGACGACCGGACGATTTGTTTGGGATAGAAACCCAAACACACGTGTCATCAGAAATTGAATAACACGTGTTTTAAACATGCTTTATGTTGTAGAACTATGTAAAACCTGTTATTTACTTAAAGTGCCACCGTATTAATTTAAAATATGAATGTATATATGTTTGTTAATGTGATATTGTTTGACTTGATATTGTTAAATAAAGACATAGTTCTTATATACTTTCGAAAGAGCTTAAGTTATATACATTTAACATACGGCAGGTGGAATGTTTCTATTTTTAGATTGGTATTTATTACGATTTCTTTACCATATTGCTTTCGCTTGAATAAACCAGCGTTACTTGTTCTTTTAGTGTTCTTCTTTGTATTATTATGACGTCATTACTCTTATATTTACCCCCCCCCCCATAAGTTTGATACCATATACTCTCTATGTGTAGTTGCATGATATTTTGTTGTTTTATGATGGGGTGGGACTAGATCGAGTATTCAGTTTTTTAAATATGATATGTTTGAATTATTTGAGCGTGTTTGCTAGTACGTGTATGGACACTTAGACCACATCAACAAATAGTCAATTATATTAGCAGAAAATATCGTTTAAAACACATTGGTAATCGTGCATCGCGTCCTCAGTAGCCTAGTGGTAGAGTGCTGGCTTCGAGTGCGGGAGGTCCCGGGTTCAATCCCCAGTCAAGTACCGCGTCATCGATAGCCTAGTGGTAGAGTGGTGGCTTCGAGTGCTGAAGGTCCCGGGTTCAATCCCCAGTCAAGACCGCGTCATACCAAAGACGTAAGTAAATTGTACCAGTATTTCCCTTGTTAAGCACTGAACAATAAAAAGGAAACTCTTTCCCCCCAAAATAAAATACAATACCATCTTTGAGGGCCTTATGGAAGATCGACTTATGTCAAATGAGCTCCCTCGTTAAATATGGTCGAAACAAAAACATTAAAAACCATAATAAGGTCCAATTCGTGCGGCGTTACAATACATGAAGAGGATGAAGCAAACTCAGAGACAGTAGCATTTAAAAGGTTGCTCCGGATGAAACATCTACGAGAACCTTGCATTAAACAATATGTACACGAATAGCGCTTGAAATCTATAATAACAATGGCCAACAATTTAACAGACACGATTTTCTTGAACAGTTCAGCCTTTTCATTTAATATATTGAGTTTGTAATGACTACGTATATTTTAACTGTTTATGTGTGTTAAGTTAACTTCATTATTTGACAGAGCAATGAAGGTCTAGCTGTTATGTTACACACGTGTTTAAACAAGATATTAACATCAAAACGAATTGTCAACTACACATACACATTTAGAAACACGAACTCGCATTAATTGCAAGTCTATCTAGGCGCATGGGTCAAGATAGAAACTGTCATCTAAAATCATGTCTGTTCAATTGTAGGTCATTGTTATTATAGTTTTTAAGCGTTATCCTTGTTCATATTGTTTAATGCAAGGTAGTTGTTTCCTTTGTATCAAATTTTAAATTTTGAGATATTTGCCTCAAAATTAGAACCACATTTAATTAATGCTTTTCGAAAATGTGATAAAGAGAAAAATAGACTAGTCTATATCATAATGGAAATATTAAACTCGACACACAAATCAATAAAATTCCTCGCATTTATGAAATGATCAGATGGTGTTTCAAATGTTCAATAATAAATAACAGCTCATATTACAGCCTCGATTTACACCAGCATTTAACGAGATTTATACCATGTCAAATAACTCTTGTACAATGATAAACAACTTTCCACATGGACAAAACATAATTGGATGTTAAAGGGACTGCCTCGCAGATGACACACCATATAAATAAGCTTGCTTTCGCCTTTAAATGTTATTCTTTGTGTGATTAAAGTTTAATGATACTCAAAACGATTTGGTTTAACGAAATATAAGTATTTCTATTTTTCGCTTCTCTCTCTCCGGAGAATGTGTTTCCTCGTTTAGAAAATACCGGGGATTCGTCATACGGGCACTTTGCAGCGATCACGTGATCGATCAATTTAGATGTAAACAGAGTAAAAAAAGTATCTCCACACACATATCAAAAACGATACACTCAAAAGCGTTCGCTCCATCATCAGCGGTACGTGAACGGTCATGCGGGGTGTAACGTGATGAATCCACAATGTCATGTGACAATTCCGTTAAAAATAAACATGATATGCTTAGACTTACCCCGTTTAAACGGGGTTAAACTTTTACGATAGAAAATAAAGCGAAATCGGTATTATTTCGGTGTTTCTCAGGTTATGTAATATATCAGTGGTCAAATGCCAATGCCCGACATACACATTTTACAGTGATTTTCTTATAATCGAATTTATTAAAAAACTTTATGTCATATTTGACACAGTCCCTTTAAGTTTATACTCTCTCTACATGCAATCAGTTCTAACAACACGGCGAGATAGATAACCGTGTCAAAATTGAACAATCCGCAAATTTAATCTATATAATCGAACCAGTCGGAAGTCAATGTCGATTTTAGACGTACGTTTAGAGTTATTCATTACTTTAGTGGAATATAAAGATTACTACATGGTGTGTCATTTGATCATACTTTTATTTTTGAGAGAGAGGGAGAGGAATAGAGAGCGAGAGAGAAAGAGAGAGAAAGAGAGGAAGGGAGAGAGAGGGAGAGATAGAGTAAGAGAGGAAGGGAGAGAGAGGGAGAGAGGAAGAAAGAGAGGGGGGAAGAGAGAGAGAATGAAAGGGAGAGAAAGAGACAGAGAGGGGAGAGAGAAAGAGAGAGAGAGAGAGAGAGGGGGGAGAGAGAAAGAAAAAGAGAGAGACCGATAGATAGAGAGAGGTGAGAGGAAGAGAGAGAAAAGGTGGAAAGTAGGGAGATAGAGAGAGAGAGAGAGAGAGAGAGAGAGAGATAGAGAGAGAGAGAGAGAGAGGGAGAGATAGAGAGAGAGGAGAGAGAGAGAGAGAGAAAGTGGAGAGAAGGGAGAGAGAGAGAGAGAGAGAGAGAGAGAGAGAGAGATAGAGAGAGAGAGAGAGAGAGAAAGAGAGGGAGTTTTCTATAGTGTTATCACCTATAGTCAGTCAGCTGGTTTTATCTAGAATTATATTGATTCCGGATAAACAGTCTGTATTAGGTAACGTACTACTGAACTCTACATTAAATTCTTCAACAAACTCTGCCGTCTGAAAATACGATTGTCCATTTTATTCTGCTTTGTTAATCTGCGTTAATGCGATTGTGTGCTGTGTATAAATAAGTCACCGATTTTCCGGATTGCTAGTTCCATACTCGGAAATTCAACTATATAACCAACTGATACTACAGCCACAACTGATCGGTCTTATTTCCTCCGTCGTTGATTGCTTAATGGCATGTTCGTCCTGTCCTGGAGCTGTAATCAAATACAAACGTCTACACCCACACAACGTTAGCTTCATGTTCTCGTAAGTGCTCTCGTATCTTCATTTTGAATATTCAACGATCTGTTCCTGAACGTTAGTTTAACCAGTTATTGTTATCCGTGTCGTTGTAACAGTTAGAGTAAATTTTCTAGTTTCTACACGATTAAGATGCAGAAGAGTACGATCGCAACGAGAGCCCACGGCGTCTTAATGGTGAACAAACTGTAACAAAAATATACTCTAAGCATCTTAGTGTCTAAACTTTTTTTGGAAGTTATATTTCACTAGGAATATTAAGAACTAAGAACCCAAAACTAGATGTCTTCATGAAATTGATTTTTTTTAAATTCAAAAATTTACGGATAATATCTGATTAGGCGAAGACAAGGTTAGACACTGTATACGTGTTCGTACTGACTCGGGTACGTATCATCAGAGTTCGTAACAGCTGAGTACGCGTATAGTAAACACAGAACTGCGATAGTTCTAAGCGGTTTACCAATATTTCCAAGAGTCAAGTATCACGTGGACAGAGTCTTACTGATGACAACGTGATCAAACATGTCTACAGGCAGATCAATTCCCAGGGGTCGATGAGAATGAGGACCCAAAACTGTATTTGACGAGAAACAGTAATGCTGTGGAGTAACCTGAACGACACAACCATATGGAACCGATATTTCTGAGCGGGATAATGGATGAATGATCGATATAAGTTGAAGTGTTGTTTGGATCACATATCACTATTTAAAACCAGGCAGCGTTTCATAGTATCAACTGGTAAGTCAAGTGGGACAATAAATCATTCCAGAACGACCGACAGAATGATACTGATATAAGTAAAAGGGAAAATACATCAGCTATTAATAACCTCTCGTTTTTACTTTCTATAACATGTACTATAGTGATGTTCCACTATTAATGGCCCCTCGTTTTCACTTTCTATAACAAGTACTACAGTGAGGTTCCACTATTAATGACCTCTCGTTATCACTTTCTATAACATGAACTACAGTGAGGTTCCACTATTAATGACCCCTCGTTATCACTTTCTATTCTATAACATGTACTACAGTGAGGTTCCACTATTAATGACCTCTCGTTATCACTTTCTATAACATGTGCTACAGTGAAGTTCCACTAATAATAACCTCTCGTTTTCACTTTCTATAACATGAACTACAGTGATGTTCCACTATTAATGAAATCTCGGTTTCACTTTCAATAACATGTACTACAGTGAGGTTCCACTAATAATGACCTCTCGTTTTCACTTTCTATAACATGAACTACAGTGATGTTCCACTATTAATGACCTCACGTTATCACTTTCTATAACATGTACTACAATGAGGTTCTACAATTAATGACCTCACGATATCACTTTCTATAACATATACTACAGTGATGTTCCACTATTAATGACCTCACGTAACACTTTCTATAACATGTACTACAGTGAGGTTCCACTATTAATGACCTCACGATATCACTTTCTATAACATATACTACAGTGATGTTCCACTATTAATGACCTCACGTTATCACTTTCTATAACATGTACTACAGTGAAGTTCCACTATTAAGACAACTCGATATTGAAATCATTCCTCTTTAAAACAACCTATTAAGGTCTCGAAGTCTCAATTCCGTGTAGTAAGTTCCAACTCTAAAGACCTACTCTGCTTCTAGACCACGTATTGTTAGTTCCAACTCTAAATACCTACTCTGCTTCTAGACCACGTATTGTTGGTTCCAACTCTAAAGACCTACTCTGCTTCTAGACCACGTATTGTTAGTTCCAACTCTAAAGACCTACTCTGCTTCTAGACCACGTATTGTTAGTTCCAACTCTAAAGACCTACTCTGCTTCTAGACCACGTATTGTTGGTTTCAACTCTATGAAAGTCCAACTAGCACGCCGCACGGTATACTATTAAACCCGGTATGTCACTATTGTAAAAGTAAATGATTTCTTTGAGCCTGTATTGTTTTGTTCTGTTGTCACTCATGTACTCAAATTCAGTCAAGACTAAGCAGGAAAACATACGTACATCAGTTTAAACTCAAACCGGTTCCATTGGTAGCGCGTGGGACTTTCAGTAATTTTTAAAAAATATACTTTTGTTATCAGGCGTGGATTGAACTTCTTCCGCCGATGAGCACTGAAGCATTACTTATATTGATCTTTCAAGAGTGATTCCATAAACAGATTCGAACGCGATTAAACACGCAGATTACATTCAACAACAATTCAAATAAAACACGCCGTAATAAACATAACTCAACCATACCAAGTCCCACACTTGTGTATATTGTTCACTGTTTCTCACGTAAATTTGTGTTTTTTTCCGATTTCCCAAGGGTACACTAATTGTCCATACATTTAACTTTCCATGTGAAAACTACTGAGGTATTCTTCTTTGTATTCGCCTCGGCACGAGAGAAAACCTTTTCATTGATTAAATACGTGAAGACATAAACAACAATGTGACAGGTATAATCGGGTTAGAGAACATTTTTTCATTTCTACAAAGCTAAGGAGAGCGAGATGGAGAGAGAGAAAGAAGGGGAGAAAGAGAGAGAAAAAGAGAGCGAGAGAGAGTGAAAGTTAGAGAGAGGGAAGGAGAGAAAGAGAGAGATATAGATAGACAGGGAGAGAGAGAAAGAGAGCAAGAGAGTGGAAGGAGGGAAAGAGAGGCAGAGAGAGGTAGAGAGAGAGAGAGGGAAGGAGAGAAAGAGATAGATAGAGATAGCAATAGACTGGGAGAGAGATATACATGGATAGGGAGAAATAGTGAGAGATAGAGCAAGAGAGAGAAAGCGAGAGAGAGAATGGAAGGAGGGAAAGAGAGGGAGAGAGTGGAAGGAGGGAAAGAGAGGGAGAGAGGCGGGGAGAGAGAGAGGGAAGGAGAAAAAGAGAGAGATAGAGATAGAACTAGACTGGGAGAGAGATATACATGGATAGTGAGAAACAGGGATAGAGAGAGAGAGAGAGAGAGAGAGAGAGAGAGAGAGAGAGAGAGAGAGA
>ENA-OREC01001205-OREC01001205.1-marine-metagenome-genome-assembly--contig:-NODE-1205-length-12630-cov-12.616586_pt1 | contig 12630 bp, 4 predicted proteins | sample MGYA00248626_ERZ508543 | MGnify/ENA primary metagenome ERZ508543 (study PRJEB26211, sample SAMN05518279) | marine metagenome | isolation source: Puget Sound, Washington, USA | host: Bankia setacea... | reverse complement strand
TTCTTTGTTTTCCATAAGAACACTCCTAAAACCTTACCCCTGAGAACAGCTGACATAACACTCTTCACCATGATACAAGTGTGGGTTCTTTGTTTTCCATAAGAACACTCCTAAAACCTTACCCCTGAGAACAGCTGACATAACACTCTTCACCATGATACAAATGTGGGGAAAACAAACAGCATTTAAATTTAATATTGAAGAATTGTCAGCTCCATATGTTACCATGATTTATAGGCAACTTTACTGGTAAAATTGCATCCACAACTATCAAAAATGCTCACCAACCACTAACTATCCATTCACAACAATCTATCTCTATTTCATAAAACAGTGACAATCAACGAGAAACAGAGTGAAGCAACTTCTAATAACCATTTGATCATTCCACTTTTGGAGCGTAATCGCGCAATTTCTGGCCTGAAAAAAGGTGCCCTACTATGCCTATGATGCTGAATGTCAAGTCAAATTACCCATAAATTGTTCAGACCATTAGTTTACTAACACAGAAAAAACGAAATCAAATTTTCCCAAGCAATACCTCTGAGAACCCAAGAGAGCAAAACAAATGCTGATTCAGTAAAAATGTTGAACCGCAAATCCTAAATCTAACAAAACATTAAGTTACAGGAGACAAACATCATCTTTCAATGTCTTCATTAACTCTAATTTGGTCCCATTTCACAGCAGAGAACAACGAACAATGGTATTAGAACATTTGAGAGTTGTACTGTAAATTTAAAACCAGTTTTGCTCCCAACAGCCGATGACCCTAAAATAGATTTAGCTTTCTGATGCTTCTACTACGACTTACAATGGTGGATTAACTAAGTAAGATAACAGAAACATTGAAACCAAGTAAAGTTTTCAGTTGTTTATATGAGGATTTCAGTTTTTAAGCAAACTCTGTATACAAAATTTAAACTATAAATAACTGTTAACATCTACCAAAAATGCTACCTGTACTTTCTATATACATGAAAGGCGGTCTAATATTTGTAACATTCCGAAAAACTTACATTAAACATATTTTTTGTCATTCAGGGCCCAATTTCATAATAATTTAATCGGACTTAAGTTTAATCAAAAGTATTTCAGGCAAAATTATACATACTTCAGACAAACCTATGCAGAATATTATAGTTTATCTGTGCACGTACATAAACACCATCTGTATTTGTAAGAACAACACAGCAACTCATTGAAAATTTGGTCAGCAATTAAAAGGATTAACACTGAGGGTAAATCCTTGATTATGAAATTTGGCCCCCGGGTCTTTTAAAAGAAATATGGTACCAAAGGTGAATGTTAAAATGATCTAAGCACTATTGAACAGAATAGGCTAAAATGACTGTTTTGCTGCAGTGCGCTGAATTCACCTCTCTTACCAATTACCATTCCTGGGTTTTCCTTTCATCCAAGGTGTTCTCACTTTCTAATTGGACTTTTTCGTGTTCAGTGATAGTTAAAATATTTAAATGTGGTAAAAAATGATCTTGACTCTAAAATGAGGTGGCTAAAGTGTATACATCCATCATACCATGAACTTTCAAACCAGATGTTCAGAAAATCAAGCTTTTTTTACATTTCAACTTTAACAGTACCCTATCAAAAAGACACAACGTTTAAACTTGTACACAAAAACTTTTACAATTCTTACACTTAGTAACTATAGTAAAGATTGGCTATTAAGACAAACTCAATATGCTGACACGTCCACTATTAGCACAGGATATGGTATGAGTTGCTGTAGTTATATTTTTACTTTCAGACTAAGCAGACTGTTTTAAAAGTACTGTGTTATCAAAACATGTACAGAGAAAATCATAATAGAAACGTGCATGTGCACAAACTCACAGGCGACAGTCATAGCGAATAAAGGCCATACTAATGTCGAACGTTAGGAAATCATAGAAACGTACTCTTAATGTTTACATACATATTTTATCATCGCATTTGTTAATTCGGCTTTTTTCTGTCAAAAGAGTTGCCAGTTATTGTCGTATAAGTCAGATACCTGTACTCGTTTTTTTCTTCCATAGAGTCCTTTTACAACCATTAGAAGCAGCTTAAGTGCGGACGAACTACAAATTGTCTGAGGCGAGGTACAGTATCTATTACCTACATGTATACTGCAACTATAATTACACTAGCAAAGTTTCAATCCTCAAAATCAAGTCACACATGACCAATAAGGCCTTGAATCCAATGTTTACCAAATGCTTCCCAAAAATCAGATTGTTCATGCGTACACAGGGCCACAGATGTTTAACAACAAGAAAAACATTTCTCACATTTTGTCCGCCTCATCGATTTTGAGCTTGGTTTTCACTTTTTTACCCTCTGGACAAAAGCAAATTAAAGCCTATACCCCCATAAAGGTGGTCAAAACAGTTTTTTTCTCTCCATACACGATGGTTGGTGGACCGAGACTGACTCGATATAAGAGGAGAGTCAGGGATGAGAAAGTTGTAACCAGTTGAATGTATAATTGGGTATCTTTACACTGTCAAATCATCTGTGAACATAGTGTGGCCTCAAACATTCAATACACTGATTTTTTATGTATATTTGGCTGTGTTCTGTGTTGTGAATACATACCTATATATTCTCATAAATAAAACAGCGCATTTTCTGACAAAAATCTGAAGTCCACATAACAAGTTTCTTAAATTTGTTTTTCATAACTACTGTATGGACTTTGACTCAAAATTGTTTTTATTGTTGATAAAAAAAAGTATGATTTCTGAATAACACGAGCTCGTTTTGGTTTCACGTCTTCAACTTGATAAACACACTGAGGGAGATTGTTGAGGGGACATTTATAAACACTTTTGAAAACACATTTGTTGACTCAGCTTTCGTGACAAAAACTAAAGGTATGTTTTCCACAACGTGTCTTTACCACAATAAGCCACCTGTGCACAAATTCAACCTAGAGACTTTTATTTTAAACCATTTCTGACTCAACCTAAATGGGTTACCAAAATACAAGTCCCGGTCATTATTGGTTAAAAGGTCGCACTCAGTCAATATTTATAATGTACATATATCTTCATCATGCAGGAAACCTCAAAATAACCAATCCTGACCGACCTATTCAATAATCAACACCCAAAGAGGAAACATTTGAAAGTGACTTAAAGCTTGAAACTTGGCCGGTTCCCATTTTGTCCAACAGATATCATTTAGGGATGAATTGATAACTGTTGTAACTATATTATGAAATCTACTAACAGTTCAGATAGTTTTCTGTTCAACCCTATATATATATTTATAACAATTTAATTGAACATCGTTACTTATAATCTACTACTGAAATGTTACCTATACTGTTCTCCTATATAAATTGACACCAAAGTTTTACCAAAGTTTGATATACATGTACAGTGAAACTTGAGAAGCAGGATTCTGTACAGTACTTCTCCGCAGTTTTACCAGAATACAAGTACCAACACACAGTCATTATTCATTGACAATATTAGATGTTCTAAGGGAAGTTCCAAAATAACAATTTACACGCAAAGTGAATGTATGTATCAACTAATGGCAGGGTAGGAAATGTGAATGGTATCACAATCTTTGTGGGTATGAATGGATAATTTCTAATGTTCAGAAAAAAACGATTTCAAGTACATTTTGTGAACCACCGATAAAAAACACTTTGACACCTCTAGATAAAAATCTAACGACTCTATACTAGATATAATATAAATCTAGAAATAATTGTTCATTGTCCATCATGTTTGTATAGTCAATGATCTAACACATTTTTGACAGCGGATTGGTGAAAAAAGACCCAATTTTTAACACAAGCTCTGTGACTAATTATCGTGTGCCAAGTTTGATTCAGTTTCTGTCACGTTCGACCCACAGGCAACATCGCTCGGAAAGGTTGTAAGTTTATCTTCTCTCACACTATAATCTGCAGGGTGCAAGTGTTCTAACTGCTATTGAATACAGAAGCAGATACAATCCTTTCGCATTCAACCCTCTGCGTGATCTTAGAAGTTAGAGAGTATTCACAGAGAAAGGATATAGAATTTAAGTTAAGTGTGTTTTCAAGCCAGGTGAACCTTCTAGTTCTACGACATTAAACAGATAACCCTGAATGGAGGCGAAACGAAAGACCATGCGTTACATATGGGTTTTTTTCAATGCACACTACTTAATCGCAGCTTTCCAACGACAATAACACCCTAGCTTACGTTGGTTTTACTGAATGAGACTTTCCACGGAGGATTGGCTATAATCTTTGTTAGCATATACATATGAATCATGCTCTTTCTCTGTTTACGATTACCTGCAATGTAAACAATGGAGTGTGCATGTGTACAGTACATTTATGACTTCAAAGCCACGTTAATGCAAACATAAAATACAAGTGTGTTTTTTTTCATGTGCTACTTAAGAGGTTGAGTGTTTAAGAGAGAAGTTGAATGACACTGTGGATATACTACCTTACTTTTAAAATTCATGTACAACTTGACGCAGTGTTAGGGGAATGGCACAATGTAACTTCTTGTAACGGGAAACCTCATAAAAGTTACAGTGTTTAAAAGTTTTACCTAATGCTTCAGTTACAACAATTTTAGGTAAATAGGTTTTCGTAGCCATTGTGTTAAATCCTTATACACCCTAAAACTAAAATCTAACCCACTAATAAACATCATTGATAAGCTATATATGGGTTTAACATCATACCACCTCACAATCTCCAACCTTACCTAAATAGATTCTGATTTAACCCTTTCTTATTACTGTATGCTAGTAAAAGTCGTTATACATTTCTTCTCCTTAATATAGATATCTCATTCAAGAAACTCTGTTACAACAATAACTGGGTTTTTTTCCATATCAAGGTACATCTAGTGTCCCACAATAAAGTATATAGATGTCTACTCATTATAACAGTCTCTGTGCTTCTAAATAATAATATCCAATAACATAAATCAACAAGAGTGAATATAAATTGACCACGAAACTGTCAAGATCGCATTGTTCAAAAACAAAAGACAATGTAACAAAACAAGAAATCTGCAAGGGTAAGACTGTTTTCTATAAACACGTATTTCTATAGAAGCTTTGTCTGAATGGTTTGTCCTTTCACAGTTTGGTCACTTGGGTCCGTCAAACATTAACTGTTATCCTACCATAAAATGTACTGGTATATACATTTACCCTCAGTTATTACCTCAAATCGACTCCATTAAATATTATGTTACATGTATAACTAAACTTAAGGTATAGACACAAGTGTAAGAAATCAGAAAGTGTTATCTCATACATTCCCATAATATACTCCCATTCAGGAACACTAATAATTGCCGAACCAGTCGCTGAGACTTCTACTTCTCGTCCATACTTCTGTTTTTATCAAATTCTTAAAGCTACTGTGAATGTTTACTAATGGATTGAATTTGGGAACCTGTTTTAACGCCTTTTTTGAAACTTCTATTTACAAAAATGAGAACCTGGGTACATTTGGCATACATGTACTACTCTTCTAGTGAACTGTAACTTTAAATCAATACTAAAGGAGCAGTCTATTGTCGTTTTTGAGTTTCATAAAATTGCAGCGGACACAAAAAATGCCATGTTATAAAAATTGTAGAAGATTTCTGGCAGGGTGCAATACCTTAAGTTCCAGTACACACCCCTACCCAGTTATTTGATACATGACGATATTAACAACCTGATATATTAAAACTTGAGCCCACTCATAATGAACAATATCTGATCAATATAGACAAGGGTTAACGGGTACTTTTAACAGTATTCAGTCTAACTACTAGATATTCAACGCAATAAGCTCAGTCAGTGCCGTGTCTCCAATGTTTTCCTCAAAACTTTTTTTACTAACATTGGCTATGATGGCTTGAAGTTGATACTCAAAGTGTGTTTTGGTTTAATACTAGTTTAGATCTATTGTAACTAAACCGTTTGTTGATTTGTTCAGTTGGGTATTATAGATCCCAAGATGACAGCTCGACAATGACCCATACATATCCAGAACTGACTGCGGGGGTTTTCCTGTGATAGAATGAATTTCAAAGATTGAACGAAGAACTGCCACAACTCAGCGTTCGACACTAACTGTAGTCCGGGACACCTAAATATTGTGTCGGACTTCCGAATTTCACAGCCAGGCAGTCAGTCGGACTCCTTAATTTGTAGAGCAAGATCAGAAATCGTCAAACATCGATGATAAGTTCACATTTTATAAAAAAAGGTCAATTGTTTGCAGAAAGAACCGACGAGGCACGTGGAAAACGTAATAATGATGTTAATGCATGCATGCACACACTGTTATTTTTACAATGCTCTATTTTTATGTGCAAGCGAATAACAATAACAATAATTTCCAGGACGTCGGAAATATATACGGGTCTCCACCTGTACTCCACCTTTGCATGTTCTTTATAATCTCAGAAGCATCAGAATGGAGAAAAGAAATCTGGCTTGGAGTTTTTCTGGATAATTCATCTTCGGCAATATTAATTAAAACAGGCAAACCTCATTTGGCACAGGTTCTATTGACTTTCAGATAGCCCACAAAGGATGAATTTCCTTTGAAGCGCAGAAATCTAAATAAATATACAATATTACCTAGAAGAAACTTAAAAGACGAAAGCAAGACTGACATATCTGCATCGAAATGTATTTGTATCTGGGTTAGTTTGTGATTCATCTCTCTGCAATGGAGTTTAGCAAGAGAATCTGCAAGCTACAGACTTTGAATGAAAGTTCTGTAACAACTAGGCCTGGAAATTGACTGTATAAATAAATGCAAGACTTTAGAGATGTAAACAGACATGCATCTAATTCTTTCAACCTGGATTTTCAAGTTTTCTGTGATTTAGTTTCATTTTATCCCAGCGGGAACTATTTTGTTCACCCCGCTAACATTTAAAACAATAGGGTTGTCATGATAAAGTTACAAATGAGCCGTGATACATCCATGGAGGATTTCCTTTGTAGGGCTTGAGTTCATATCCTATATAGTTTCACTATTAAGCAAGTAAGGTTGTTTACAGGGACTCATTTCAATTTCATTACAGGGAAGCTTGGGGACAACATTACATGACTGGTCCCTTACGCAACAGAGATCATTCAAAAGATTCTTCAAAGCCTGTACTGCAACTGCATGATTTAGTTCAACAATTTGAATCAACAATGAACAGAAATGATTAAGATAAAGAAACAATTAGCACTAGCACCTCTTCGACTTTTAACAGTGATTTTCCCGCTTATTCCATAATAAAGCCATGTTCAGCAGTATGTTCAATAAATATACAATACATGTACCAATGTCACATAATTAAACAACACACTCAGCAGAAACCCACGGAATAGGAGGAAATAAAATGTTTGTACCTGCTGACAAAGCTTTTAACATAGCATGGATCTAGTTAGAACATCATGTCTTCTGGCAGGTGTATCAAAAGGACCCAGTAGCCACCACAAGAATCAACTAATATTGTTCATATCTATGCAATGGTTTGAAAGTTATTAAAGGTTTCATAACCCACAATGACCAGGCTGTTAAGTGACAATAGAAAAACCACTGTGAAACAAAAACAAGAGTCGACCATGGGAAAACATATAGGTTCCAGCATTACAAATCTTTAAAAATGTAATTAAATACAATGACACACAAGTAAGCAATAAGAAGTGTGGTCCTGGTATATAGATGCGTGTGGACTCAGGCATAGAAGCCAAGTTTTCCCCTGATTTTTCATTTCCTTAGCTCTGAATGCAAAGTAAACCAAAAGCTGTGGCTTAGATCAATATTCTCAGTAGGTTTTTTTCTCCAGTCAGTTCACCCTGTGTCGGTTTTTCCTTTCGTGCTATTGTAGCTAGACAAACGGGCAGTGCTATTCTAGATTTCAGCGTATTCAAGATTCCGCTGGCTGCTTGATGAACTATACAAGGTTATTGTGATTGAATCTGCTTGTTACGTGAGTTGGTTTGGCCGAGACAGCTACAGGCTATATAAGCGAACTTCTCATCATAACATGACATAATTGGTTCCTTGTAGTTTCAAGACGACATCTTCCCCAGGGATTCTTCTCCTGTCCCAGTGAAGTCGCACAAGATAGATTCATGTCCAAAACAATCAAAAATATTAATGCATAATCAGCTGAACAAACCATAAAGCTGGTATAATCTCATCACAAGCTTAAATACATGTTGCATGCAGGTCTATGTATTTTCAGCAAATCCGACCAAACCCGCGAGAAAAGGCCACCTAAAGAGTCCCTCATTCTCATTTTCTTCTCGCCAAAAAACAAACATTTATCCAACACAAAGTCCCCCAATGTTTAGAAATAGCTGTTGAACTAATTATAGCAGCTATCTTCTACCCTAAACACAACCTATCACCATAGAAACTCTCCTAAAAGAAGTACTGTTACCCTTCTGTCCAGGAGATCAAGACGTCTCGACAGAATCTGCATAGTTCAGAGAGAAATGTGGAGGTCATTGAATTAATAACATCAATACATACACAGGGAGGAATGTAGCTTGTCCCATAACTTGTAGATGTATTGTACTTACAACAAAGCTTCAGATCATGTAAATGTTATCTTAGTCTGGGCCTTGAAGACACAAAGCACCAACCAACCAGTCTTCACTGTGTACAATGTTGGGTCAAAGAAAGACTCCACAACAACAAAGCACACCGTGGAGAGTTTATCACTTACTAATTTGAACCTACTTCTTGTACATGTATGCAGAAAACAGCTCACTGAGGCCTTATATCCAACCTGAAAGGAGAAGCCACCTGTAAACAGCTACCGGTATATGGACAGAAAACCCCTGTTTAACCATAACCTGTTTTGAGTACTTTTAATTTCTTCCTGCAAGGTAAGAGATTATTTATAGGGAAACACAACATATCAAACAAGATGGCAGGCAATTCTGAGTGGTCTTAACATAAAGTATCAAATACAACAGTTTGAAGAATGTGTGCAAGACTGCTGTAAACTCCTCCTTACATCATATACAGATAGAGCAGTCTGGTAGGCAACCATTGAGCTCCGTTTTCTTTCTTTCTTAACCAATTTAAACACTTCAACCTGCCAAAAGTCTGTCGGTCATCCTTTGATCACAGGGAATTACAATTACTATGTCAACACACCGTTGCTTCAACTCAAAAGTCAGAATAAAACCTTATTTATCAAATTACCGGTACATAGCCTTTCATGGTCGCCTGTGTACACACATAACACAGGATAACACAGGTACGTAGGACTGTAACAAATTTAGAGCTTTTCAAATGTTACACTGAATCAACATTAGCAGTATTGGAAACTATTTCACGAATCTCCATCGCACAAAACCACACATAGACTTTAGCCTTGGCTTAACAGTAAATATCTGTGACATTCCTAAAACCAAGGTTGCCTGAGCATTGAAAGTTGTTTTTTACTGATTATGGTTTAGTAAACTGAAAGGTCACAGCTTTCAAAAGATAGCTTCACTTTTTGTCCAAAGTTTGAATGCATTTTTTTTATCCTAAAGGTGTTTTGCGCACTAATGTATAAAATCTACTCCACTACTTCTATCTAGGCTATTCAATACATGCCTTTGGTGACACATGAAACAACAACAAAATTTGAACCTTTCTAAGTTACTATGATGTAACAGTGGACATTAATACTCTCGACAACATAAATGGGAAGGTCAAATGGTTTAATATGTTGGGCGTAGTTTGACAGCTATAGTATACAGTTACTGTACATGCATGTTCAAACTCACACCTCAAACTTCTGTGCTAGACAATGACATTCCTGAATCATGCTAACACATACATGAACATGTACACACTATTTATAAATAATACCATGATACAAAAACAGGTTCACTGACTCAACTACATTTCAGGGTGTAAGTAACCAAACAAATAAAATAAGGTTACAATGTGTGCAGTTTTACATAACTTAAATACAAAAAAATCAAAATGCACATGCAGCATCGAATTTAAATCAAATCTAAATAAAAGTGCAAGATAATACAAATACTATCAAATGTTTCCCAAATATCACTAAGGAACTGGAACTAAGAGTTGTACATGTATATATATTGCATGTTTACATGTTATGTAGCTTGCAAGCTTTTGTATATTCTTCTAGCATTATACATTTATCCTGTTATGAACTATTATGAAATATAAAAGCAGATTATAAATATATATGTAAGGAAGTAGCAATACTCTGATTTAATGTATGAAAATCTAAATCACAAATGAATCAGCTAAGAATATTTACAACGTCATCATTATTTTGGCATAAACAAAATCTATAAGTAAACAGTGAAGTTCTGCTTATATGACCATTTGAATTTAAAACGGGCTTCTTATCGAAATGGCATGAGTTCAGAATTGTGACTACAAGTAAAAATGTAAGCGAAACTTCTCTGCAATACAACACATTAACATTGTTATAGAATAGTTGTTTAAACATGTTAGTTACAATAACAATCTATCAAATTTAACATGAGCTAAGTTGTTAGTAAGTATGTGATGTTAGATACAGTTAAATTGTTACGTACAGTAACAGTTTCTTATAAATAGTAATGACATGCTAATTGTAAAAAGGAGATAAAAAAATTAATAGACAATTTGTTAAGTTGGGCTTGAAAGACACTATGTACAGGGTTTCACTGGTATAAAAAAAGTATTCTATTTTTCTTTAATAAAACTTTCGATGTATCCTACAATTCTGTATACATGTGACCTGTTGATAAACTATGGGAGGGCTAAGATCTTAGATCCAAGAAACTCAGTTGTCGTTTATAATCTTGATGTGCTCAAAACTTAAGTGAAAGTAAATGTAACATGATCGTTTGTTCATCTGTGGATCTGTAATCAGTTGTTGCTTTAGACTCTTTGTCCCTGGATTGCCATCCCTAGGTTGGAACACTGTACTTACAAATTGATAAAACCTTTGAGCACAAACTTACAATGCTGAATGCTGAGAATGGGTATCACCAAATAGAGATGTCAAAGAATTCCAACTTCTAATTTTGATTGCAACAGTTGTTTTCTGGTTTCATCTGGTTAGCAGCTCCACAATTTAACTATTAATTTTTACAAGTCTGAACTTAGGTCTTTAAGATTGTGTTGGGTTTCTGGATCAATGAAACAGTATACACACTATGGTCACCCTAAAACTAGCCCCTTTCAAGCCCAAAACAACTAAAATGCTTGATTGAACTTCGAAGACGTAAAGTTCACACTAAAATTTGACCTAGACGTGATCGAGGAAACAATTTAATATATTGTTAAAGAGAATATCTTAATTATTTCCCATAAACCTTTACCAACTATTGGGCTTAATATAGAACTCGAAAGTACACGTTTATCTGAAATTTTCACGAATGTAATGTTGGCCATTTTCGTGTTTGTTGACGTCCGACATGTTTTTCAAGACGACATACACTTACCAAGTTTCCCTCGATTCCCCGGGCAACAAGGAGCAAACACACCCCCGTGATTAACAAGAATCGTCGCATCACAATAATCCGATATGTCCTTTGAATGAATGAACTAAAAACTGAAATTTAAACTCAAACAAATGTATAATGTCTTAGAAGTGAACTTGTACACACTTAGTCCGTACTACTTTTGGAGTTACACGGTATTCGTCCGCCTTTATTCACAGGTTACCAGATTTTTGTCCGAATATTTATGTTTGTTCAATAAAAGCTGATTAAAGTGCTTGTCACTTTTACTGAACTGTACAATTTCTGTCACTTACTGTCTATGAGCATTTCTATCAAAGTAATTGATATCATTCAATGCGGAACTATTTTGTACTTTTAACATCAAGAGGTTATTTCCCTTTCCTCTTACAACGCACTCCAAAACACAAGTGCGTAAGGGTAAAGCACAGTACTATTTTTAACCCATATGACGAATTTACGGATCTATTGAATAGAAATTCCTGGGCATTCCCATACCTATTTTAAGCCCACATTTGGACTATAATGGTTAGTAAAATTATAGGAAACCTGCTTCCGGGAAAATAGATGACGCCAGGAGAGAATCTCAGTTACAAAATATAGAGTAGGCCTACAAGAAAAATCGAATATATTGTTTTAATTTAAAATGAAAAGTGTTATTTTATTATGCTCCTCGCTATATGTTCTTGCCTGGTGGTAACATATAATTAAGTTATATCGAGTATGGCTGAATATTGAGGGTCTACATGCAGATTAACAGTTGTCAACAAAGTTTCCTCGCAAAAGAACGTTGTTAGCATTACTAGCTATTAACTTATCACAATCCCGGATTCAGAAAGGTGAGTTTCCTTTAGGTTCTCCGGTTTCGTCCCACACGAAGATCACCCGAACGCAAACATCGGTGCCAACGATCATGATTAAAATAAGCTGTATAACTTGTTTCGTAATCGTTTTAAAATTAATAAAGTTTTTTGAAAAAATACAGGATTTTCTCAGACAATTTGGCATCGATGCAATCATTCACAGGCCTAAAGTTAGAACCATTACGACTTAATGGATTTCAAAATGCATTACATTGTATCTCGTTAGTTATTGTCTATAGACCACCAACTTCGTCACTGCTGCTGGACTGGTCGTGTAAGCGAACGAGAAGAAGGAGTTATT
>ENA-OREC01001204-OREC01001204.1-marine-metagenome-genome-assembly--contig:-NODE-1204-length-12632-cov-12.886659_pt1 | contig 12632 bp, 4 predicted proteins | sample MGYA00248626_ERZ508543 | MGnify/ENA primary metagenome ERZ508543 (study PRJEB26211, sample SAMN05518279) | marine metagenome | isolation source: Puget Sound, Washington, USA | host: Bankia setacea... | reverse complement strand
CTATGATGACATATATCAGAGTGTGTGATAAATCAGTAGCTCATTATAAGTCCAAACCTGTTACAAGTCATCATCGTAAGTTCACAAATCCATGAATACCAGTTTTAGCTTTTCGTCTTTGCTAGGGAAAAGAATGAAAAAGAATAAGAATAGTATTGTAATTTTGAATATTACAGCAAAAAATGATTCATCTAAAACTATGAAAATACAAAAGAAATGTCATTTGTAATTACACAAAACCATTGTAAAACATAGTGAAAATAGACATATAGGTTTAACTAGGAACGTAAAATGCTGACAAGTAGATTAAATGCTGTAAACTAGGAAATTGTTGCGTTTGGATTATTCGTGAGTTATACATATATATATATATATATGAATTCCCCATTTGGTGTATGTCAGTCTAAGTTATTATATGTCAATAACTTTTCAGTCATTGCTTTAATTTGCAGAGCGAGTAGTATGGAAATTAAAACTCACACAAAAAATACACAACTTACAGTAATAATTAAGATTTAAAAAGGAGAGGGTGAATGCAAAATAGTTTTCTCTGGTTATTTATTTTTTAGCAATAAAACCATTAGTGTTTCAACTCTCAAACTTCAGTTTAAAGATCACAGACTTATAAAGCTACCAGTCAAACTTATTTTTACATCTGTCTTTCTCAAACTCCATCAATAAAGCCCACCTTGATTCCATGAGCAAGAAACTTTCCTCTCATTGCTCAGCACTGGTTGGTTCAAGAAAGGGATTTGAGTGTGATTTAATCATAAAAGAGCAGAATTATTTTCTTTCACGATCAAACTAAAATTAATTAGCATTTACTATAAACTAACACTCATAACTTACTCTTATTTACATATGAGTTAAACCAGTATTGCAACTACTCATGTACGTATGGCTAAACCACAGTCACAGCCCTTCTCTACTGACAGGCTGTGCTATCTTTCTCCACTAAACGTCTTCCTCTATAATTTCCTTGTTGACTGCACTTGTTCCATGTTATGACAGCCGCAATATGCAACGCTGTCACAACAATCTGCGTTGATGCTGAAATACCAACCTCTCATCACCTAACTCTTGTTTTGTCTAGATGTAAAGAGAAGTTAATTATTGAGTAATAGGTATAGTTACTTAAATCAAAGCGCTGCAGGCTCTGTTGTATTCACTGGTTGTATGATTGAAGGATACTGCAGCCTTATTTAAAGTGATTGATTATATAGAGAACTGCAAAACTACTTTCGTGCATGCTTTTTTGTCTAAGCTCTACTATAGAAATTACGTCAAACAACAAATGCATTTAATACAAGCAGTGAATACTATAGAGCCTGCTGCACTTTGATGCAATACATGGCTTAGTACTGGTTTGATTATGCAGGAATAAGACTAGGTTAACTGAAATATTGTTCAGGAATGATGGTAAACCAAACAAACAAACAAAAGCACATAACCCTTAACTCCCTCCATTCCATTATCCTCACCAATGCAAATTTTTTAAAGAGAATGTCATAATAATTAACTGTGAGCTAAATGGGGAATTAAGTAGGTGACGGGTGCTGAGCTTCAAGTCTCCCAGGTTAATTCTACTTTAACACTCATTGCAGTTTTAATACTTTCTTGGGTTTTACTGTCAAGGCATTTCAACCATTTCAGACTTTTTGAACTACAGTGAAATGAAAGTTGGTATTGGAAACTAAAATTGATCATTATTGCGCAGTCCTAAAGTTGAAGTGAAAATACTAATTTATTGCAAAAAAACAAATGACATTGAACAGTCTCAATTTTCTACGAGTGTTAAAATGTGAATCATGAAAATAGCTGTCATTGTTTTCAAAGAGTATAGAAAGTTTCATCACAATAGAAAGTTTCTAGTGTTAAATAAAAACATTTTTTTATAACCTCAGGGAACCTTCTTATTTTCTATAGTTACAGCATTTTACATTCAGCCCTCAAAGTGCTATAATATCAAAGAATATATAACTATTCAATTAAGAATAAACCTAAGTCTTGTTGAAAACCAGAAAACCATGCCATTTATTATATTTGCCAAATGCATGTTTATGTTATAGGAATAAAACTATATGTTTGATCTAAAATAATTTACCAGAATTGCTGAATGTGAAATAACTACGGTAAAACACAGACCTCAAAATGTAAACTGTTAGTTACTATGGTGATACTATTTCATAAACTTTTCAACTTCTGGAAGAAATCTGGCGCCATAAGTTTTAGGACAAGAAAAGGGAAGGTCAAAAGGCAATGAAAAAAAGAGGATGAGGCGATTTCTGGTGAAAATAATGGAATAAATATAAAAAAAGCAACCCTCAAAAACCCAACCAGACGTGGCCATATTCAGTTTCATGCTTTTCCTAGAATAAACATAATCCATTGCTTGTAAAAGACAATTTGTAAACAGTTTATATTCGGGCATTACTGGCTGAGGGCATCTGTTACTATCACTCTTGTCTCTCTAAGATGCCAATGTTGAAACATAAACTAGGACTGTTCAGAGCTCTCAGTTTAAAACTAACCTATCTCTATTCTAATTACATGGCTAGATAGAATTGTCTTGCATCAAATCATCATTATTCAAATTTCTGCTGGTTTTGTTGATGTGTAATGGATACTGTCAGTCTGTTAGACAACTGTTAACTTCATTTTTCGGGTACCTTCCTTGTGTTTTTTTCTTCTAATCTCATTAAATGAGTATTCCATTCAGATAAATCCTGAATTCCAAAGCCATGTTTGCCATACCTAGCTTTTTTCTACTACAAACAACAATTCCTGTTTATACTGTCTACAAATAAGCTGAAGAATTGTTCGACTAAATTGTGTTTTTTTAGGGTACTTTGAATTGACATAACTGCACATAACTTAGTTTCAGACTAATCAGTTAAATTCGTTTTTCTAAGTGTTACAAGTTTCAAAGAAATATGCCATAGTAAATGAAGCTTATGACAGGTGGCCTAGATTTGACGGCTTAAATGCAACGATAATGCTTCTGAAACAAAACTCAGACTGACGTTTATTATTGTCTGTCGTTGTTTTTTTTCTCCCAATTTGCATCATTTACTCACAAACCATATCTCCAGTATCTCTATTATACATTTTTCTCACGTAAAATATTCAAACAGACTTGTACAATGTGCATAAAATAAGCACAAATGCTCTTACTGTAATGATAAAAGGTATAGTTAAAACTTGCAAATAGTATTTATTTAGATTTGTACTTTACTTAATCTTTAAAACACTTTAAACAAAATTGGTCTGGAAAAAATGTTTCAAAGAATCATCTTCTATAATCCTGTTTTGTTTTGCCGACAGTAGTTGTATCAAGCTGTAGAAAAGATATGTATGAAATGTATTGTTCTATACATGTACAACTATAAGAAGGACTTTCCAATAACAAAAGGAGGTCACTTTGTGTACTAGGTGAATAAATATAATATACTAGTAACCATTACGACTGGCATTCTCCTCCCCCATCTACCCTCTAATTGAAAAGATGAATACTTCCATTAGATATCGGGGTCAATGAAATATAAGTGATGCACTCAACAGATGGAAGCGATATAGTTTTAAGTTCTATTAAGCAAAGAAGCAGATAGAACTCGTTTAACACTAACCCCCCACAAACTGTTTTAAGTAATTGCGTTTATCCCATCAAATTAATCGAAACACAATTAAGACGTTTTCCACATGGAGAGTGTGCTATGGTTGTAAACGTGGCTTCCATCAAAATGTGAACAGTATTTAGTCTTACACCAATGAGTGATAACAGCATTAGGAAAGTTCTTGGCACCCAAATCTACACTCGAAGAGTCAGGTTATCATCAATCTAACTTTAAGTGCATAGTAAACTGAAATTAAAGGACCTTTCTATTAAGAAATGCAGATTTTACGACCAGCTAATTTGCGTATACTGTATCCATCGCTCAGTTGTATCGTATCATACCATTTCTGGGGCTGGAAGAGAAAGGAATCAAAGCTTTGTGTTGTCTTGGATCCTTAGTATAAAATGAATGCCTAATTGACTTTTACTGTCCTCAAGTAGTTTGTCCTTATTAATGTGTTTGTACAGCGTATTGCCAAAAGTACAGCGCACAGCGATCCAGAAATAGTCTTTGCTTACTTTACATGAACACAGAAACCACTTTAATTAAAGAGTGAACTTATTTGATATACATGCCAGTCTGCCATTAGTGTAAATATATACCTTTTATTATAGTTTGAGAAATCTTACCTGAATATATTCCTGGAACCAACAGTAACTGAGCAATGAGGGTAACTTGAGTTTCTTGCTCAAGGAAGCACATCCGCTTTGATTGCATATAAACTAACACCTGACAGGCATTTGGTTTTTGGTTTGATATTTAACAAGGGGACTTATTTGACATTTAAGTCAATCTTCAATAATGCCCTCAATTTATTTTTCTTCGATTGTGAAATCACGCTTGAATCCGTTCCTGGAGCCAACCATTACTAAGCAATAAGGGTAAACTTTCTTGCTCAAGAAAACAACGGGTGCCTTTGATGGGGCTGGAACCCACGACCTCCACATTACGAGTCAGACGTGCAATCCACTGCATCACGATGTCCCTTACAGTGAGAAAGAGTCAGATGGGCTGGCTACTGTGCTATCGTCCTTCTCATGTTTAATCCTAACATACCGTCCTTACGTCAAGCTTCTTCACTTGGCTTTACCTGTTCTTTGATCTTGACTGACACTTCACTGGCAAATTAACTGTGCGAAATCATTTTTTAGAAATCATGTTAAAAAAATACATTTTCTGACTGAATGATATAAATTATAATGACTCAGAAAGGAAAAAAATAACTTTTCAGTCAGAAGGTCCCCACTTTTATTAAATCTGTGTACATTTGTGTTTGCACCAACTATCTACTGGAATCTGTAGACATAATAAAGTGTTTTCTAAGCAGTCTGTAATTATGCAAGATTATAATTTATTATATGAGTACATGTATGAAATATTTTGATGTAACATTTTTGAATTTTTAAGATGATAATTAACCAGAGTGCACCTTTAACTGGGGTTTGAATTCAGTTGGATGGAAAGTGGAGGAGTTACAACAATATTATAGTGCTTACGAACTTGTCTTACTCTAAGCTTCTGGTGTGAGTAACCTCTGTTTCATCAAAAAAGGCTGGCGTTTGCCCCGTTTTTAAATATTGTTACAAATTGTTTTTTAATTGCCTGCATGCCTTCATTGGCAATGAGAGTACAATGAATGCTTCGATTGTTCACTGTTATCTGCGTAGTTGTTTACAATTGTACAACCTGTTGTGCATCATGCCATACAAATTGTGTAAACATGAAATGAAGTCATCCTAAAAGGAACATCCCTGGCTCTTCATATTCATTTGGAGAGTTGGAGACCATAATGTAGGCTCCTGGCAGTAATGTCTCAGAATCAAGTTCAAAACCAAGTGCCTGGCATCCACCCAGAACAACAAATCAAGCAAGCATTTCGATATTGCGCAATACTTGAGAAGGAGTGTTTGATCGAGAGGTCTTTGGAGGAGAGGATGGAAAAAAATGTGGAAGAATGTTCTAGTAAAATGAAAAATTGTGTATTCTTGAGTAATAAGCTAGGAACGTCTCTAGTCTCAATATCAGAACTTGTTGTGATTGTAAAGTGGTCTGGAATTGGATATGTGTCATTTTCAAAGTGTGTGTGTGTTGGGGGTTATCTCTTGATCTGTAGCACTAAAATCAAGTTGCAGTCATTGTATATATATCAAGGGGCCCCTGCAAATAATTAGGTACCACGTCACATCAGAAGAAGACTTGTTTGCTTTACATTATCTTCATCAACATTAAATGCTCAAAAACAGTAAATATTTTGACGCTAGAACTCCTTGTTTAATTCAAAGTGACCTGTTTTGAGTTCTGAAAGGGGGTGATTATAACTCTGGCGTACCATTTGATAACCACTATCTTTAAATCCTGCTGTTACCCTAGCTACATTTTAACCATTAACAGCTAGATCCATTGTGATTCCTGAAAGAAAACAAAATATAGAATAGGAAAACGCAATCATCTGGTTCAAAGATTGAATTTATTTATTAAATAATAAGGACTTAAATATAAATAGTACCATGCTTGTAATCACTGTACCCATAAAGTCATGCACTAACATATGTATCTTTTCTGTTTCAAAATGAAAAATGTTTGTTTATAACATGCACAGTATAACCGAATTGATATCATTATTGGAACAGTGCAGACTTTTAAACTTTTAAATAGGGTGCTTTTAATTAAAATATCGTAAACTGTGAGACATTATATTACCTGTATGTCTACCTGGCAACCAAAGACTGTCTGTTTCATTGACTGGTAATGCTACTGCATAATTTGTTTGTTTAGGAAACCGGCTTTTTTACAGGTGGTCGTGTTTTTTTTAGCAGTTTTTGCGCCGTCTGCATGATTTTTCGATGGCAGTCTGCAGGAGCGAGAGCACTCGAAAGGTTGGCAGGATGTGAATATATGACATAAAAATTAATCCCTCCTCTCTATACCTGCCAGTTATCTCTTCGCTTCACATTGTTCAATATTTATAACTGTGATCCTTGAAAATCCTCAACAAAGGCGTTGTAAATCGGCGAAAAGTGAAAATTTCGGTAAAATTGGACAGTTTTAACGAGGTCCATATCAGTATAAGTGTAATATTTTGTGACAAATCTCCCACTTCTTATTGTTGACATGGCGACCAAATTTTAAGGAATGCCTGTGTAAATAGAACGCGACTTGAAACAGGGTTTGAAGTACCCTTATATGTAGAGAAAAGGGGCCCTAAATTGAATACAGTAATTCTACCCCAAATCAACAGGTATAACATTTTAAAATCTGGGGATGAACTTAAGTCCTGTTTTTCCAGGTATTGCATTGGATGGGCTTTTACCTGTAGACTGATGATCTTTTGAATTAAGACCAAAAGTCAAACAAAGTAATACGGATGTAGATTTGAGTCGATCCCTTATATGGAACGAGTGGATTTCAAGAGATATAGGGAAGTACTTTCTGTCCCCTAAATGAAGACCCTTTTTCATTATTTTCCATCTCTAAAACCCCACTTTCCAACATTTTAGATAAAGACTCTGTTTATGAACTAATAAAACAGTTTTTACCTTACTTTGTGACCAAGTAATTTGTTTATAATGAGCTTTATACCATCTTTTAAATGAGCTGAAGATTGCTATTGCTTTCATAATTACACCCTTATTGTATCCATTTTTTAACATATTAGATATTCAAGATAAATTAATAGTCTTACATTGGTTATTTTAATGAATATCAGAAATACTTTCCCTTCTAGTTAAAGAATAGCTATATTATAAACTGTGTGTGTATTTTGTGCCCATAATGCTTCAAGCTTATATATTTGTGAACCTTTCAAAACATTTAATGGTCCACTTTCTACAGTTCTGTCAATGATGGGTGCAAATGTCACAACTAGTTACTTGTATAATACACTGTCCCCTACAGAGTAATGTTGCCTTGTAAATGAGGTAATTTTATGTCATTGGCACAGAGATGTTATCAAATCTTTTTGACAAAATAAAAAGGTTAAAAGTTGAGAGCAATTTTCCACCGGATGCCTTGTTACATTTCCAGTGTTATATTGCCCATCATGGGATTGGGAAATGCACGTTAAAGGCCTGTTTGTCAAAGTAAATCATGCTTAGACGCTCATAAAATAACCAGGACCAACTCATTGCGATATGTTACATGGATTATAAAACTATTACCCAAACCATTTTTCACCATTTTTAGCAGATTTTGACAGTTTTGTAAGCAATTTTAGAATGGATTACATTCAGGAAATGTCCAAAGATTGCCCCTGGTTGTCATAGTAATGGCACCTAGTGTTTTATGTTCTGGGAAAGGTATAATAAAAAATAATTGAACCAATGTTTGTGTTCAAAGGTTTCATGTTGGACTCTAAGCATCCAATTTACAGCAACATAGCTAAAATACGAAATCAGCTATAGGTACCTAAATCTAGCTATAGGTACCTAAATCTAGCTATAGGTACCTAAATCGGCTATAGGTACCTAAATCAGCTATAGGTACCTAAATCAGCTATAGGTACCGAAATCAGCTATAGGTACCTAAATCAGCTATAGGTACCTAAATCAGCTATAGGTACCTAAATCAGCTATAGGTACCTAAATCTAGCTATAGGTACCTAAATCGGCTATAGGTACCTAAATCTAGCTATAGGTACCTAAATCAGCTATAGGTACCTAAATCAGCCAAGGTACCTAAATCTGGTTATAGGTACCTAAATCGGCTATAGGTACCTAAATCAGCTATAGGTACCTAAATCAGCTATAGGTACCTAAATCTAGCTATAGGTACCTAAATCAGCTATAGGTACCTAAATCAGCCAAGGTACCTAAATCTGGTTATAGGTACCTAAATCTGGTTATAGGTACCTAAATCTAGCTATAGGTACCTAAATCAGCTATAGGTACCTAAATCAGCTATAGGTACCTAAATCGGCTATAGGTACCTAAATCGGCTATAGGTACCTTAATCTAGCTATAGGTACCTAAATCAGCTATAGGTACCTAAATCAGCTATAGGTACCTAAATCAGCTATAGGTACCTAAATCGGCTATAGGTACCTAAATCTAGCTATAGGTACCTAAATCAGCTATAGGTACCTAAATCTGGTTATAGGTACCTAAATCTGGTTATAACTAGACATGCTTTCCTTTTTGGGGTTTGTTGATTGTGCTTTTTAAAGTTATGCCCTTTGTTTGAATAAATACTCAGAGTCACTACCTTTCATTGATTTTGTGAATAAATATGTGTATGTTGATATATATTTGTACCTCAACCGTATATTTGAATCAATGATGTTCATGTGTAACAATTTGGAAGTCCATGTACTATATTTAAATGCAAGAAAATATATCCCTTTGAAGAAAACCAAGTAAAAAAATGATGTCTTTGAAAATAAGTGATCTCACTGTACTTTTGTTGTTAAATTTATCTCCCCTTGTAAAGGGACTAAACCGTTTTATGTTTACTCACAGTTTACTGATTTCTATTTTGAATGTTACCAAGTTCTTAAACAATGATAGTGTGTCCATTTATAACCATAGCAGGCGTTTAATATTTCTTAAGTTTCATTTTTATTTTGTTAATGATTACTTTTAAGAAAGCATTTTAGTCTGTGAAAATAAATTTGCATCTTCAGAATTTTGCAAAACCGATTACTTGGTTTGGAAGTCAAAATTTTGTTTGACATTGTAATAACTTCCCTTAAAATTGTTAGTATATCTTTTAACCTATTAGGAACAAATTCGTAACAACCAGTTTTGGTGCCAAAAAAACAAAATTGGTGCCATAAACTTTTCCTTAAACTTGGGATTACTGGCAATTATTTCAAAATCATGGATGTGGAAGACTGATTGATGAGCACTTGTGTGTGAAGATGATATCAAATTGGGGGTCGGGGGGATTAAGATATATTTTGAAGGCTCTTTACTGCATATAGAAATGATATACATAACTTTATTATATAGTAGTTACTGAATATAGCGTGTAATAATGTAATTACAAGCCCTGAGTGATGAAGTATCAAAAACAGTTTAAAAATGTTCAAGATAATAAAGAACATGCATCATAGCAGATAAAGAAGCCAAATTAGTGATAATAACATGTTTTGTTTCCTTAATAAGGAGTATTATAGAGGGTGTACAGTTGGACAGCGAAAGGGTTCTAGCTGCTATTGAATATAGAAGTCGATAGAACCCTTTCCCACTTACTCCTTGATGTCATGCACGTTGTTTTGTAATTTGAATTCGAAGTTATCGATAATAATATGTTTTGTTTCATAGATGAGCATATATATTGAGGGGATGAATTACTCTAAGTGCTATTGAATAAAGAAGCAGATAGAAGCCTCATTCACACTTATCTATACAATGCATGTTGCTTTTGTTGTTTGATTCTCGTGCTATGAGATTTACACAAGCCCAGTTTAATTGTTCACATACTTTTACTTTCACTTCCACTGGCACTAATATATTAACCACTTGTTATAATTATAGATCTAAATTTCTACTTTAATCACATGTTTTGTTATTTACGCCTATTGTTATTGTTATTGTGAGATAAGATCACTGGGCTCAGATATAGAATGAAGCAAAACATCTCACTTTATAGACATCTGTTAGAAAAAAAACATTAAGAGCTTGCCTGAGTTAGATATTACAACTAGTAGGAGAGAAAACAATAAATAGATATGCAACTTACAAAACAGAATCGTTATAAATGTTGAAGAAGTTCTATTTTCAGTTAAGAGTGCGGAGAATTTCCTTATTTAGAGATTTACAGACGAGTAATAAACAGACTTTGAACATTTCATGTTGAATCCTTTTTCCACTATATTTATCAACTTTGAAGTAATTAAAATAGTTGTTTGGTTACATACGTATGAGCCATCAACCATCACCATATGACTAAAGTAATTTTACTGCATGTTTGATCATTTAAATACATGCTCAATAGTTTTTCTACCATCTATTCCCCCTTTTGTTTGAAGGACAACTCTGTAGTTTTGCAAGAGTGCTATTCCTTTTAGGTATTTACTTTCATTAACTTATACAGAATAAATATAGGAGATAGAAATAAGAACAGTTGATGACTTAGATATTTTATTTCTTCACTTTAAACCTAATCATCATTGGTAAAAAATTAGATGGTGCAATTAAAATGGCGCAAATTTGCAGGGTACTTTAAAGTATGAAGTTTTAACAACAGCGCCACACAAATTGTTGTTGTAGATTACACCAGACACCAGAGTACCTTATGACAGGCTATTGTTTTAATATTTATACTTGATTTTAATAATACCACGGTAACGAAGCCTGAAGAACAGACCCCTACTAATGGCTATGTTTTCATGCAGTCTGTTACATAAAGGGGGCTTCTGGAAATATAAATCAGTCACGTTAAGTTTCAACTTCAAGGCTTATAGTTAAAGATAATGGTGTAAAACATTTTGGAGGGAAAAATGGGAAAGGCAGTGTTGGCGTATAAATCAAAGCATCTTCAAGAGAGAATTTTAGTAATAGATATTTAAGCATAATTGTTTTTTAAGTACAAGTTTGAAAAAACAAACTAAAAAATCAAACAAAGCAAGATGAGTTCTTAGTGCACATTTAAAAAGCAGCAACAAACAACTGTGCCTCAGGCTTTTGATATTATCAAAATCAGAAAAGGTGAATGTAACTTTTAAGCTCAAAAAGAAATGGAAGAGAAACATACTAACATTTGAACCTTAACTTTGGATACTTTGTGATAATATTGAACTCAGAAGTAAATCAAATAATTAAGACATTCCTGGCACATATAATTGAATATATTAAAGAACTAAAACAACCATCTTCAGTGTCTGCCAATCGTCATTCCCCACCCACCCTGTTTATCATTAGCTGAGATGTTATATAATTATAGTTGATTAGGCAACATTGTTACTGTAAGTTTTTATCATATTTTATCAATTAATGTGTTTCTATTCATACATTGTAATGGTATGTGATTTATGGAAGGTATGGGAAGTTCCTGGCTTTGTTTATTAATCCCTGGGCTAAAAGGTAAGCTGGTCTTTCTAGGTCTTGTGAAACAACTCATTGACTGGTTGTAGCTCTAATCCCTCAATTTACAAACTAAGAAATAATTTAATAAAGGAAAAAATGTAGCACACATGACTGTTGGAGGTAGTTACTCAATGTTTCAGCATTCTGATTATTATAGGGTGGTTGTAGCTAAGATTAAGGGCTACAGAACTTCCTGATTTAATCTTACAAACATTTTCAACTCAACAAAAAATATCCCATGGTCCGATAAAGTCTGACATACTTTCTACTCATACTTAATCCAAATCCCAATCATTTAAGATAAAACCTGCATTTGAAGTGTTTGTGGTTACGAAAAAATGTGCATTGTGCAGTCAATGAGTGAAATCAGGGGAGAGATTATTACACGATATCTGAGATGAAAAAGCCACGCAACGCCCTGCATCGATACTACCTAACTTATCTAGGTTTTTTTCTTTGCTTGAGAGATCGCAGAACTTGATGCAAGCGCAAAATCAAAATATACTGTTTGATTCATCTTAATGACTTGCAGATTATAATATGGCTGACACACTTTGTACGTCTGCAAATCTCGTTTCAGATGAACCCCTTTTTTTCCACAAATATTTTTATATATAAATATCAAGTTTTTTTTCTGTTTTCGAATAAAGCCATCAGGCTGCATACTAAATGATGCCCTCACATGTTTGCAGCTTTCACCGCCTCAATTGCCCCTGCCGATTTTCACCATGTGGTAAGTAAATCAGGGTCCTTAATAAACCGTAAACATCCAGGCTCATTAATAAACTGTAAACGGGGCTGTTACTTTGAATTTTCAAATTTGAGACAACGGATAGTGGATAACTTAGCCATGTGGCGCTTTGGTGCAGTAGACATGCAGACAAGAACTTGAGCAGACGCAACTTTTTTATTCAGACGTAATCATAAATTGTATTACATTAGCTGGGGAAGTGAGGAATCTCCTATACCCCAATACCCCCCCCCCCCCCCCCCC
>ENA-OREC01001203-OREC01001203.1-marine-metagenome-genome-assembly--contig:-NODE-1203-length-12636-cov-14.565411_pt1 | contig 12636 bp, 4 predicted proteins | sample MGYA00248626_ERZ508543 | MGnify/ENA primary metagenome ERZ508543 (study PRJEB26211, sample SAMN05518279) | marine metagenome | isolation source: Puget Sound, Washington, USA | host: Bankia setacea... | reverse complement strand
TTTCCCTACACGACGCTCTTCCGATCTGGGGTTCTGACAGCAGTATGAACGTAAACAATGTTGTAAAGAATTAGTTCTTCATAGAAGACCTGGCATTGTGTGATATTGTTTACCCAACAGAAAATATCAAAAAGGGTTTTCTTTGAAGAACTAGGTTAGGAGTATAAGAAGAGAACATACACAAAATAAATATGTTGACACACATAATGGTATTCATTTCTTAACCTATTAACCTATTCAATACAGTAAGTGCCTTGCCAATTAAAACGAGCCTATCTTCATCAAACATATACCGTGGGAGATCCGGTAACTATATTATAATATATTAACGAACATACCAAACACTCGGTGAGAGCAGGCGTGTAAGTTACCAGACTTGTCTCTGAAACAAAAGATGGATATTACGGGACATAAACAAATGTTTAATGATAGGAAATAGTTCGTTAGGTGTTCATTAACTTACTTCTGTCTATCAGTGTAGCTTTGATATTGTATCCTGTGAACTGAAAAGAGGAGTCTGAATGGAAAGATAGTTTGACCATGTTAGTCTCAGAGGACCATCTCAACAGCTTTAACTTCTCGTTCCAGTTTCCACATCGTACTGCGCTTGCGTTGTTTTCTAGTTCCGGAAAATGTGTGATTGACAAGTTATCGTATTCACATCTGTAAAATATAAACGAAATAATAAATCGTTATCTAAAGTGGCATTAACCTTATTACAGGAGCTAAGATAATTACAGTTTTGGCATGGATTTAATGGCATGCAGCATAGATTGATGCCAATTTATTTTTGGATAAAAATGTTATCGTCCGCGTGACCAAAAACAGTATACATTGACGCGCTTCGTTGATCATTTTATTGTTCTACTATGCAATGCGATATGTTTAGATTGAGGAATTTGTAGCCACGTATCTACTGATTGTAAACACCCTTATGAAGAAGAATATATGTCTTTATCTGTCCATTTGTTTGTGGTTCGTTCATAATATTTAACTACATAGAACACAAGTATGTACTAAAGAAATACCAGTTTTGATTTGGACATCATTTTCTGCTGTGACATTCAAATTACAATAAGCCTTAGAAACTGTGTCCTTGAACAGATCCATCTATTTCTACATTTTCTAGAAGAAGTAGAAATATAAAAAAAACACATGGAATACATAAAAAGGACAATTCATTAAAAGAAAACACGTGAACTAAATCCATAAAAACCGTACTGTTTACTCGCAAATTGGATCCTTTACAGTTTTCACAAACAGATAATAATTTAAAAGTCATATCTAGCACGTTAAGATGCCTTGACAATAGCGTTTACTTGAATGTATTACGGACACCGAGAGAATGTCGTGAACAGTAGGGTCATGTTGTAAACGGACACCGATTTATCACATCATAAATCAAATGTGTGTAACTTTAATTAATACTTCGAAAAGATTTACTGCTGTATATGGTTACATACGTGGCTTTCTTATACGGTGTGACCCTAAGTTATACAAGGGCTTGGTGGGAACAAGATAGCTACACGACACTTACTTTTTTCCAGCTTCAATATTCATGTGAAGGAAATCCAAAAATATCTGCTTTCCAATTGGCGCAACAAGGATGACGTGACAGGAAGATAAGCTAGGATAGTTCGAAGGATACCCTGGTGACGTCACCATAACTGAGGGAGATTCCGATGTCAGGTTATATGTAGATGAGCACTGAATTGGTGGAGTTTGTGTGACATAACGCTTTTCTAGAAAGAAAGTTGATATAGTGTTCGAATTTGAGGCAGTATAAAAATGTGCAGACTCAGAAATAATAATATTCTCGAAATACAAAACTTACGATCTAGATTACTTTTGCTGAAATGACGCGAATGACGTAATCATGATGCACTTGTTAACTCATATTGATGACTGCAAGGGTTGGACACGATGCCCCATATGTAATTACGTACAATTGTACTTATATTTAACATACAGTGTCGACTTTTCAACGGCAGAAACAGTGTTCTAATTTGTATGTACTCGTAATACAACCGCGTAATCCATTTAAATGTATCAATTAAATGTCTCATTCACACCATACTTATTCAAGCAAATTGTGTTTATTATGAAAGGTAATTATGTTATTGTTCTATGTGGCGGAGTAAAGCATACATCAACATAAGTCAACATATGTTAATCTAGAAATCTAGCAAAATAACTTCACGAATTGTTAGTATTAGTTAGAGTACCTTTGTCAGTGTCTTCACGATTAAAAGGCCCAATGACGCAAACGCAGCGAGAGTCCGTGGCGTCTTAATGGTGAAGATACTGAACAAATGTATTCTAAGTATATTAGTGTATCATCTTTTTTTAGAGACACCGCAATATTTCCATACATCTGTATAGTGGCTGTCTTCATGAAATAGAAACTCAAATTTTCAAAACATACGGCTGATTGATTGGGCAAAAAACATTTTAGACACTAATTGAACATGTATTTTCAACTCATATATATAAATCGTATTACGTTTCGACGGTAAATTTACGTTTTGTCGTGTTTATACAGTTTTCTCAATTGATTTATGTTAACGTAAATGTAATGCATGCCATATACGATAATGTTTTCCACACGATGATTGGGCGAAACATTGGCCAGACACTAATGGATATTATATAACCACGATAGCGTACTTATTCGTTTCTCATGTTGACAAATAAAAGGATTCTTCTCCCCGCAGTTTCTATCATTCCAGGAGAACGAATCTGACCACACAGGTCCGTTTCTCGAATGCACAAACAAACGCCTCATTTCTACGCAGTCTTCGTCTGTGAATTCTTCATCACGTGATAGGCTGGTACCCGTTTTCTGTGAACGCGTAATGTTGTCATCGGTCCAACCAGGGAACCAGTCTGAAATAAAAGTTATCGTCATTTTCGTTACTGATGAAGAGCAACATTCTGTCGACACTGTGGCATTAAAGCCAGGTCTTGAATGGTAAATGGTCATTTTAATGAAAATGCATGGTATCATTATTGTTCTAGATACCTCTATAAGTCAGCGTAATGTTCATAATACACATTCTTTTGACAGAGGTATAAAGTTAGGGACAGTGATACTTCTCAATCTTACCTTTAAACTCTACTGTACTTCTGTCGGTCCACATGTAGCTGCCCTCAAACAATAGATCATGTGCTCCGATCCAAATCGATGTCCCGTTAAAATTTCTGAATAAAAAACCCCAATTCAAAGCGATAAAACTTTTGAAACAGAAAGGTATACCATTCTACAAATGCGGCAGTTTGAAATTAATAAGTTACATTACCTTTGAATTTAAAAGTCAGCTATTCCATAACGTGTATTTGTAATTATTTCTGTCGAATAGCATTCCCTTATTCTGACATGTACGTAGGTTATTGACTATGTAATGTCGACAGACCTTTTTGTAATGTTCATTTATTCTCTGGTTTCTCGAAAGATAAATAAGTGCGAGAATTGTATACCATAAACCAGTGTAAACCTCAACTTTGTGTTATGCATTTGTCTTTCTAACGTGTAACCTCATAAGAAAATGTTTCCACTTTCTTCATGTGCGTGAATGCCATTACCCAATAAATGTTGTATGTTCAATTTGGTCTAATGGTGGGGACAATTCTTTCCTTGGTAGAATATAACATTTCTAAGTACATCGGTAACTCTGAGTAAACGCAAACCCGCTTTCGCTTGACACCATCTTTGAAAGACCTGAGATAAAATGTATGTGACAGAAATGATATTTCACACAAAGGTTGGAGAACTATGATTGAACCTTCATGTCAGTTAAGTAGCGTAGTTTGAATATTCGTGTTACAGCAACGAGGGTTGAAACTAGTCCCCATCAGATGCATGACCAACCTCGGGTATTTGTCTATCTGTTGTTGCTTAATGCTTTTCATGATACACTGTAGAAATAAAATCCGCTCATGGACTTAGATAGTATTCGTACAAGCATCCGTCCATCTTTTCTTTATCATAGTTATCATATTACAAATCCACAAACATTCATCAGTATTTAGTATTCCTTTTCTTTAGGTTGATAACACCGGCTGATTGCCTTGTGTCTTCTATTCATACCTACTTTACAAGCCACATATGATTAGTATAACAGTAATCTCAATCATTAATCTACATCAAAGAACATGGTTTTAATCTCAAGTAATTAGAAATATGGAATGTCTAGCATGGAAGGAATTAGCCATATCAACAAACACGCGAGTTATTACCCGTTTTCTACGTTAACAATTCCCCCGCCCCGGTTAATTACTCGGAAAACATAAGATACGTATTTCCTTTCCTTCAGTGTCCAAGTGAATAGCCAGATGAAGATCGTGTTTATAATTAAGGTAAGACATTACAGACAGGGTTAACTGAAAACAAGGTAGCTTACAAGGGGAACACATAGAGTACAACTTTCATTTTGTTTCCTCTGATCATCTGTTCCAGACGCAACACGATACATGGATATAATGAACTCAGAAAAAAGTTTTCGAGCAAAACAAGAACACGATTTACATGCAAATACATGTAACGCGAAATTCTCACACGCCTGAGAAAGGTTTATACCACACACTCTTATTGTACAAGCGTTGATCCTACCTAACTACTCGAATTACTTTCTTATGACAATAACATCATGGAAGAACAGCTCAAGAACCATAATTTTCAACAACAAATGGCTTAGATAAATTCACATAAAACAATAATACAACAGCCCAGCAGTATTGTGGCTCAAAAACCTCATTCAAGAATGAAACCTTGTGTTTTGATTTCTTTTGAAATGTTTCCCGGCAATCAAAGCTATTTTTAGAATATACGTGTAGCATATTTGTCGTCTAGAGTTTGTGGTTTGGTACGTGTTTAAAATGTGTGTGTAAAATAAGGAATGATGGAAGAGCTGCTCAACCTTCTCTACAATTGAAGGCACGTAAGTGGGCTGCTTGATAAATAGTTAAATGATGAATTATGAAACCTGAATTGTAAATGAACAGGAAAACAAACCGTCTTACGAAGATGCTGTGCTTGCGAGACATGTTAGATGGAAATCGTGTAAAATAAGTTTTAGAAAAGGTTTACCTGGTACAGTTCTCAGCAAAGAAGTATCTTTGTTGGATTTATGAAATGCTAATTGATGGAAGCATGTATCCAAATCGACAACAATGTTGCACCAAATTTTCATCAAATATAATATTTCATCAAACCAAAAGCTACCCAATCCCATACGACGTTCAAACCTAAATATCAGAATTGCCATGAATTGCCCTACTTGTACTTTCAGTCTGTAACATCGACAGTACCTTAACTAGCCTGAACTGTCTTGTCCGTGACGGTTAACTCTATTGTTAAATATGGTAACGCAAATTTCATGTATGACAACAAAACTGGTACGTTTTGATTTGTTCTAGAGTCATATAACAGCACTAACATCTGTTTGATGTATTCCTATGGGAAACCGTATTGTCAGTTCTACAATATTGCTTTCTGAGGAAGTTACCAACATAGTTGACCTACACTTGTTTAACCCTTATAAAAGATAGCCCTTAGCACGTGACTTCAGATCCAATCTTTAATAGATTTTGGATTACGTATGCCCGCTTCATTTGTTATTTTGATCTTAGCTACTTGCTTTCATTTGCCTTTATAAAGAGTTGATTTCATCGTCTGTATTGGTTTCATCTTCTGTATTGGTTTCATCGTCTGTATTGGTTTCATCGTCTGTATTGGTTTCATAGTCTGTATTGGTTTCATCGTCTGTATTGGTTTCATCGTCTGTATTGGTTTCATAGTCTGTATTGGTTTCATCGTCTGTATTGGTTTCATCGTCTGTATTGGTTTCATCGTCTGTATTGGTTTCATAGTCTGTATTGGTGTCATCGTCTGTATTGGTTTCATCGTCTGTATTGGTTTCATTGTCTGTATTGGTGTCATCGTCTGTATTGGTTTCATCGTCTGTATTGGTTTCATAGTCTATATTGGTTTCATCTTCTGTATTGGTTTCATCGTCTGTATTGGTTTCATAGTCTGTATTGGTTTCATCGTCTGTATTGGTTTCATCGTCTGTATTGGTTTCATCGTCTGTATTGGTTTCATAGTCTGTATTGGTGTCATCGTCTGTATTGGTTTCATCGTCTGTATTGGTTTCATCGTCTGTATTGGTGTCATCGTCTGTATTGGTTTCATCGTCTGTATTGGTTTGTATTCTTCAAAATTTAATATAGTATTCGCCCTTAGTGTCGCTGGTTCTTGGAAAATATGTAATCGATGAGTGCGCGAACGAGCAACTTTAAAACACACACACACACACACTCCCGTTCAATGTGGACATTCACACAATTACCATTACCTAAACACCAAGTAATTTAATACTCGAATTCATGATTTTACTTAGCAAATTAGAACGTTAGCATATTTTGTAACGTTTATAAATGATCGTTTGCTATCGTTTGTTTATTCACTATGTTGTCTAACTGTATATTTAATCAAGGACGGATTACGTCATTACGTTTTGTTGACAATGAAAACAACTCATACTCTGTTCATAATTGTTTGCCTATATTTGGTATTGAAAACATGTGTGCAGTCACATTAATTGTCACTCGGTCACGTGTCAAATATCAGTCATATTCACACATTTCAGGTATTGGAGTTCATCATTAAAGATAAAAGAGAGGTATAATTACAAAAATATTTTACTAATTTCTTCGAAGTTCCTGATGACTTACATTTTCTTTCTTTATTCTTAATGTTAAAATGGTTGCTATAATAAATCACCCTTTACTATTGATACGCAATAATTTGTATATTGCAAAGGTTAATTAGTGCACTCTACTAAATGTTTACAAACGGTAAAGCCAGAAACATAATTAATTGAACATTAAATCTAGGTTAAATCCATACGGACATACATCAATGCAGTAGGTATAAACCATAAGAATAAACAAAACCTTATATAATCCAAGTGTCCCAGCTCGGTATAATAGTCATTGTTGACAGTTTTGGACAATACGTGTCAAAAGTTGTCGATGGTTTTAATATACAATACACACTATGTATATAGAGTTGTCGTTCCTTTTCAATACGTAATAATCACTCCCTTCACAAGGTTGTCGTTCCTCTTTAATATGCATTATTCTGTTCCTACCAAGAGTTGCCGTTCCTTTTAGTATGCATTATTCAGTTCCTACCAAGAGTTGTCGTTCCTTTTAGTATGCATTATTCAGTTTCTACCAAGAGTTGTTGTTCCTTTTAGTAGGTATTATTCAGTTTCTACTAAGAGTTGTCGTTCCTTTTAGTATGCATTATTCAGTTTCTACCAAGAGTTGTCTTCCTTTTAGTATGCATTATTCAGTTCCTACCAAGAGTTGTCGTTCCTTTTAGTAGGTATTATTCAGTTTCTACTAACAGTTGTCGTTCCTTTTAGTAGATATTATTCAGTTTCTACTAACAGTTGTCGTTCCTTTTAGTAGGTATTATTCAGTTTCTACTAACAGTTGTCGTTCCTTTTAGTATGCATTATTCAGTTTCTACCAAGAGTTGCCGTTCCTTTTAGTATGCATTATTCAGTTCCTACCAAGAGTTGTCGTTCCTTTTAGTAGGTATTATTCAGTTTCTACTAAGAGTTGTCGTTCCTTTTAGTAGATATTATTCAGTTTCTACTAAGAGTTGTCGTTTCTTTTAGTAGGTATTATTCAGTTTCTACTAACAGTTGTCGTTCCTTTTAGTATGCATTATTCAGTTTCTACCAAGAGTTGCCGTTCCTTTTAGTATGCATTATTCAGTTCCTACCAAGAGTTGTCGTTCCTTTTAGTAGGTATTATTCAGTTTCTACTAAGAGTTGTCGTTCCTTTTAGTAGATATTATTCAGTTTCTACTAAGAGTTGTCGTTCCTTTTAGTATGCATTATTCAGTTTCTACCAAGAGTTCCTTCTCCATACTAATTAACCAATATATTACCTTAGTTACCGTACTTCATATTCCTCTCAATATTTAACTCATTATTTACTGGTTAGAGAAATGTCGGTTCGTTAGCTTCCATAGTTCCCTTTTCTGTTGTTGCTTAGTGATAATTGATTCTGACGATGGATCCGGTTTTCCATGTCATGTATGTATATCACCCAATAAATACCACAGAAACACAAGTCACGCAGAAGAAAACAAGATCAGGTAGGTGTGATTTCATTTTCCGCCAGGTTTTTATACATCATTTCAGCATCTTAGTGTATAATCTATTTTTGGACAGACAGCGCGATAATTTATATTCACAGCAAGATTTCCATTCATCGGTATATTGGTTGTCTTCATGATATGGAAATTTTCAAAAATTAGGTTAGGCACTAGTAGGAGTTGTTTATCTCTCGGTTCTTACATTTTATTTAACATTAATCTTATTAACCCAACGGCTTGATCTGTTGACGTATATTGTCAGCTTTAAGTTCCTCTATATATGTAACACAAGCGATAGAAAACAAATTATTTGAAACGAGAGAAGAAGAGATGGGTCCAGAAAGAGTCGTCTCCTAATGGTCAGTTAGATCTAGTATTGTTTACGGTTGATGCTGTTTCAGCCTTTGACAACCACCGTGTTTCGAATAGCAGTAAGCCATTGAATGTGTGCGTGCGTGCGTGCGTGCGTGTGTGTGTATTGTAGACAACTAAACATACACGAGAATCAGTTGTCTACTCAGTATATAAGCAGGCTACACAGCACTATTCTGCCTTGCCTATACTACTTGTTTTGTAATATATCAATGGATGTTTGTTTACAGGTTTGTTATTAGATTGTTAGGTGTAATTATAGTTGATCATATGGCAGAAGTTTAGAACAGTGACGATACCATTTTTTAATTGGAGCCTTTTTGTTTGTATATAGTGTATACGATTGGTATTATACATCGTGTATACAGTGTATATTATTTGGATATACGAGTGCAGTTTAGCCTTCTTGTTATTAGAAAAAGTACATTTCAAAGAACATATTTGAGTTATTGAACTTATCAAGTGTATTAATAACTGTTGTGTATGTATAGTTAAAGCTACGTACCTGTTGATGAGGTTTCGTGTCAATGCCAGGTGCGTATCTGGATCGTCCACCCTGGCTAGTGTTGCACCTCTTTTCCTACAGTCATTGTGACTTGTCAACCAATCTTGTGGTTGATCGACAAACTCAAAACAAGACGTTGAACTCTCAAATATCGGATATACACATTTGTCAGGCAACCACAACTCGTTATCAAACACCGACATCCATTGCAGTTTGAATCCGGATTTTGAGTCAAAATTGTTGCTATAGAATCGAATATAAATGTATGTAGTATTAAACACAAACTTTAACAAATGTTCCTTTCCAATCCAGTTACCACAAATTCTAAAGGTGTTGACAGATGTCGTAATCTCCAAATATTCACTCGAGCACATGTCGTTTATAAAGTTCAAATCACCGTACGACCTTGTATAAAACATTTGGAATCTTAGTTCAACGACTGAAGCGTTATATACAGAAATATGTGTCCAGCAAGTCTGAATGTTGTCCTGAACGTCCATTAAATTGTTTTTAAATAGTTTACCACTTCCAATAGCAATGGTCTGATTGGCACAGGGGAAAGATCTAAGCCCACACGTGATCGAGAGGTTGGCAGCAATGTAAATCATACAGTACATAGACAGCTGGGAACTGAGAACGTGTGTAGTTTGTAAAGCAGATCTCATTATTTGGGGTACGTCGCTCCATTAATCTCAGCCTCAGATGACGTCATTATCATCCAGGAAACGCCTGTCAATACTTTAGTCTAAATCGTTGCGACGTTTGGTTTCTATCCATTTTACGCATGTTATGAACTCCTTAAACCATAGTCGTATATACTGTTTCTAACATATACTACTCGAGCCCACCTCTTCACAATAGAGACACCCATATGCAATTCAGGATAATGTCAAATGCCACAATGTATCATTTCGCTATCAATTATAATGTTTTAGCAAACACCTGTGTTAGATGAAAGGTCATAAAATCAAACACTGTCAGCGCCCACATACATCCACATTCAACACACATGTTTTGACAGAAAATTGAGCGTTTCATGGTTCAAGGGAGTGGTCTGCATAGCCGGTGTTACTATGATTTTCTACCATGACACCGGTAATCTGGTATACATAACACCGGACATTGGCACTAGTGTTGCTTCCATCGTGATATTTGTATTGCACTGGACTTCATTACACCATCTGAAAGAGAAATAACAAAATAAATTCACTTTGTGTACAAATATTCCGTTGTCTTTTTAAATTTGACTGCGGACACCCTGCTTTTCACATTTTCTTCTATTTAAATTTTCCTTTTCCTCAATTTGTATGAAAGTGTTCAGAGAGGGCTGACAACCTCAGAGACTTACAAAAAACGCATCTCATTTCGTTGTCAACAGTGTTAATAGCCTATATATCTCAACATGATCACATATCAGGTAAGGAATGAGGACTTATGTGCTGATATTAAAATTGGACATGGAACCATTGTCTCTGGCATTAGCAAAATTGGAATTGGAGTAGATCTGGATAAAGAGCCAACCTTCTGAATCAATCCCCGAGGAATCGACATATTTAAACAAAGTGTTTATCTGCATTAAATTGGAAACATGAACTGAACGAGAAAGAAAATGATAGCCTTAAAATTATGTCTGAATGGGTCCACATAACACAATGGAAGCTATAGGCGTGTTCTCAAGACCTTTCGGTTGCAGGCAGTCAATAGCTTTCTAATACTGGATAAAGCTGACTTTAACAGACACAAACGGACATCTGATTTTATTCTAACATTATCTGGCACGTTTGATATCACTGTTATTGTAATCATATTTGATGTTGTTTGTCATTGTTACAGCGCACATTACTTGTAGGACAACCAACACCAGATAGGAAACCGATATGTTAAGACTTATAGTACAGAACAATATCACAATGCCTTTATCATCTTAAGAACATGTTTTGTTACTAACCTAACAGAAGTATGCAGCTTATAAATGACCGTTGTTTTTAGATAGTATCCGAAAGCACTCAAGTCGAGACTGGTACAAAACACATTCAAAGTATTGTCATTAGGACATGGCACAGTGGTTAGTGTGTCTGACTCAAAATCGATGGAAGCCTGTCAGACTTGAGTTTGAAACCCTTTAAAAAGCTCTCGTTGTTTCCTTTGAGCACTACGCTTACTGCCATTGCTCAGTACTGGTTGTTTCAAGTAATGTAATAGAATATGATTTATATAAGCAGAATAACACTAGAATACACTAGACTAAACTGAGTGTTGTCGCATGCAGATAATATACTGTTAAGAGATTTATTGTGTGCTAAAATGGCCAGTATATACAGATACCTTGCTAATCACCTGTACAGTAAACCTAGCGCTAAATATGTTTCTGATTTGCAGACACTGGCTTTACGAACTTTAAATTATAGTGAAAAGTATATATATTATGCTTTTGTACTTAACGAACAAAACCACGTGCTAATTGGCAATATTATACCTGTTATTAGTGGCAATATTATACTTGTTATTAGTGGCAATATTATACCTGTTATTATTGGCAATATTATACCTGTTATTAGTGGCAATATTATACCTGTTATCAGTGGCAATATTATACCTGTTATTAGTGGCAATATTATACCTGCTTTTAGTGGCAATATTACACCTGTTATTAGTGGCAATATTACACCTGTTATTAGTGGCAATATTATACTTGTTATTAGTGGCAATATTATACCTGTTATTATTGGCAATATTATACCTGTTATTAGTGGCAATATTATACCTGTTATCAGTGGCAATATTATACCTGTTATTAGTGGCAATATTATACCTGCTTTTAGTGGCAATATTACACCTGTTATTAGTGGCAATATTATACCTGTTATTAGTGGCAATATTACACCTGTTATTAGTAGGATATATCATCATTACTTATCTATTTCCGTTGATAATGACATGTTTCAGTTTTCCTAGAACTAGTCAGCTTTGCCTGTCATTACTTCATAGTCACATTCAACTTGTCTCTGATATAATGTATAGTGTTTTATAATGGAGAGTATTGTTGGCGACCTTCATGTTACAACCAAGGGTCAAGCGGGTCAATGCGGTCAATTCTTGGCATATCTGCTACCAGTATATATACATATGGACTTCAGACTTGCTGCTTCTTTTAATGTGACATAACATAACGATGTACTCTTTACAACGTGTTGACCCACATGTTCTATATAGGCTAGCATTGTATAATGGTTTTAAAAGCAAACCTTAATCACAGAAAACAACGGTTTGACACAGGGTGGTCTTAGTAGCGGTCTGGTCTTTGTGCTGAGTGGTCTCAAGAGTGTTAGCTTTCTGTACATAGGTTTACGTTACCATTAGTACGTTATTTTTCTGTACACAGGTTTACGTTACAATAAGTACGTTATTTTTATGTACATACGTTTACGTTACCATAATTACGTTAGTTTTCTGTACATAGGTTTACGTTAACATAATTATGTTATTTTTCTGTACATAGGTTTACGTTTACATAATTATGTTAGCTTTCTGTACATAGGTTTACGTTAACATAATTATGTTATTTTTCTGTACATAGGTTTACGTT
>ENA-OREC01001202-OREC01001202.1-marine-metagenome-genome-assembly--contig:-NODE-1202-length-12637-cov-13.684076_pt1 | contig 12637 bp, 8 predicted proteins | sample MGYA00248626_ERZ508543 | MGnify/ENA primary metagenome ERZ508543 (study PRJEB26211, sample SAMN05518279) | marine metagenome | isolation source: Puget Sound, Washington, USA | host: Bankia setacea... | reverse complement strand
CCCACTATACAATACCTGATTAGAGTCTACCCACTATACAATACCTGATTAGAGTCTACCCACTATACAATACCAGACTAGAGTCTGCCCACTATACAATACCTAATTAGAGGTTACCCACTATACAGTACCTGATTAGAGTCTGCCCACTATACAATACCAGATTAAAGTCTACCCACTATACAATACCTAATTAGAGTCTACCCACTATACAATACCAGATTAGAGTCTGACCACTATACAATACCAGATTAGAGTCTACCCACTATACAATACCAGATTAGAGTCTGCCCACTATACAATACCTAATTAGAGGTTACCTACTATACAATACCAGATTAGAGTCTGCCCACTATACAATACCAGATTAGAGTCTACCCACTATACAATACCAGATTAGAGTCTGCCCACTATACAATACCTAATTAGAGGTTACCTACTATACAATACCAGATTAGAGTCTTCCCACTATACAATACCAGATTAGAGTCTGCCCACTATACAATACCTAATTAGAGGTTACCCACTATACAATACCTGATTAGAGTCTGCCCACTATACAATACCTGTTTAGAGTCTACCCACTATACAATACCTAATTAGAAGTTACCCACTATACAATAACTGATTAGAGTCTACCCACTATACAATACCTGTTTAGAGTCTACCCACTATACAATACCTAATTAGAAGTTACCCACTATACAATACCTGATTAGAGTCTACCCACTATACAATACCAGATTAGAGTCTGCCCACTATACAATACCTAATTAGAGGTTACCCACTATACAATACCTGTTTAGAGTATTTTGTGTAAGCCAGGTCTTCTTTATATATTGGACCATCAAATACTGTCCCTGCAATAGGTTCACTAGCATCAACAATTAAAGCTTGGTCTGCTCTGGCCACTGTGTGAAGTTCCACTGTAAATGTAGAAGAAAACATTTTATACTAAAAATGGTACAGATAGAAATATAGCTGTCCTGCATGTTAGATAGGTTTTATACATGCTTATTGATAACTGAACCATGCACACACAGATGTTGTAAATATGTGTAGCTTCTTGCTTCATACCTATGTAGATTCAACAGTTTGTAGCATCACTTTTATAAACTTATACTACATGCCCATATATCATTCTCATTTGGTCCTTCAACCCAAACCTAGTGGTTCTTGGCTGTCACGCCTCTTACACATGCTTCCATAACACAAAATGGATAAATACTACAAGTTTTTAAAAATAGAAGAACAGAAAATCACGTCAGTTTTCTGGTGCTAAACTCTTTTGCGGAGGTTTGTTTTGCTGTTTACCTCGTTTATAATTACCTAATGAAAAGAATCAAATACTGGTTGTGAGATCGTTAAACTTTTTAAAACTTGTTCTCGTTTTATAAAGGTATGTTTACATGAATTGATAAAGAATGCAAGTTCCTATATATTTATAAATGAAGCACTCTGTAGATACCATGGTTGGTAACACGTAGTCGAAGCCAGGCAGGGACTCCATCAGGGATTTCAAACTCGTGTCTCAGTTCTAAGGTTGGTGTGTATCTCTTCCATTCGGACAACCCGCAGCTCCGAGGATTCCGTCCTATACATATCTCTAAAAACTCGAGCCCAGACTCCGGGTCGCTGAAGAACAAGAATATAGGTGGGTAATTTGAGCAGGAGTACATGAAAGTGCAAACATACATTATCATTCTACTTCTAATATCACTTTCTAGATGCCAGATCACTGAAGAAGATTTAAAGGTTAAAAACTAAAACATTGTAATATATCTGTGACATCAGGTCATACTGCCATACACCCCCTTCCCCAATCTGCTCTTCAGTTCTAGCATTGCAAAAGCTATAACATTTGTTTTGAGCCCAGATTATTACATTATTAGATAGTGCTATTTATACAATATACAGTTGTCTGTCACATATCTTGTATTAAAAATCTTTTTTAAGTAAAAACACATGAAAGGGTACAAGTAGCTCTTTATTAAAAAAAAGCAAATGACCCTCCAGCATTTACAATTTAATTATAAAACTTACAGATTGCCGTATGACAAAACATTTTTCCCCATTAACAGAAGCACTTCTATGCTGAGCAACATATTTGGTATCTCTACTGCTCTAATCAGCTATAGAGGTGATAACTCAAACCAATACTTACCTAGAGTTATGCTCTGCTGTTAGAAGAAAGTTGTCCTCATCATATCGAATGTTAAATATTTCATACACTTCAGGTTTAGTGATGTCTATGATATAAGGAGTTGTGTGACATACAGTGACAGATAGTGGCCCTCCGTATTCCACCTTGTTGATAGCTCGAACAGTTGTATAGTAGATACCAGCTAATGTAACAAATAAAAAGTACAATCATTTCTGTTACTATATAAGTTTTCCAAATCAACGAGATCTTTATTATGTTGTTGTTTAGTTTTACAATTTTCATTCTGCTTAGTTGACCATCTTTGTGGATTGTCTTGAATGTACATTTTGCCGATTGAAAACTATAATTCCTTCTGCCTGTAGTGAACAATGGCCACTAAGATATATCATGACCCTTCCATGATTTTGAAGGTTCAAACAGTGGTCTGAACAGAATCGGTTTAAGTGTGAATTATGTGCAAATCAAATCTGGATGATTGAATGTTGAACAGGTCCTAAATGCCTTTGATTTAAGAACAGATATATTCAGGTGGATTCCTCCCTAGACTATACTTACATGGAAGTGGGAACGGATTATAGTATGGAGTTGGAGTTAAGATAGACATGTGTGTCCACTGTGAATCATGCATCAAATGTTTATTTGGATCATGATGTGGGTGTAAAAGATCTTCACAAATATTATGTCCAAATGCCACAGCATATGCTCGGATATCAGTCTCGTTGTCATGGAAACCATCCCAGTTGGCTATAATAAAAATGAAAAAAAGAATTTGTTATCAACAGTGTTCACTTCATATTATTCACAACTATGAGACTCCAGGAAAAAGGTGTTGATAAGTAATATACTAAGGTACCTGTTTAGCTATGTGATATTATTTAAAACACTTAGTCCTAGTTCTTCCAATGCTGTATATAAAGTTATTCTTCAATAAAAGCAACTAGAACAGCAAGTCAAATCACAAAGAATATCCCCAACTTGCACAAATAATTATCTCCCTTAATATATTTTGGATTGGGATTATCTTCCTTTATGCACATCCTCAGGTTGTATACTGTATATTGTAACGTATCATAAGTATGGTTCATCCGTTTGGAAAGAGTTGATGTTAGTGAAATAAGGACAGAAGAATGGACGTGCAGGTTAATTCCTTTATATAACACCAAAAACTTAGTTTCCTTTGGTGGTGGTGGTGGTGGTGGTGGCGGATGGGGAGGGGGTAGGGGTGGTATTATAGCATAGATAAGTTTATGTGACGTACCAGCAATATAGTTGTTACTTCGAGTGTATTTAACATCCAGAAGCGTTTTATCTCCATTGAACACTGTGGCTGCCCCAGGCCCATCAATAATTTGTCTAAAAACAGTAGCAATTCAATAAACACACTATTATTTGACCCTAAACTTATTTATGATTTATGATAACACTGTACATTAAATTAATGTCACAAACAATCTTGTGGTAGCTTTACCATTGTATTTTCTGTAAGTTCTGTAATCTTGGTATAGTTTGAGTTTAACCTTTATTAAAAATAACCTGATTTTTTTGTGATCTGTTTACATGTGTTATTTGTATGCACTTTTTAAACATTAACTATTTGTTGGAGCTTTACTTACAGTATTTGTATAAATTTTACTTTTGGTAGTTGTATGAACTTGGCCATTAGTTTATTAAATTTACTCATGCTCTTTCTTTCAACAATATTTGTGGTACCTGTATGACCATAACATTTGCTATTTACTTATCTTTACTTGTACTATCTATTTGATTCTTACATAAGCCTTGTTAAACTGTCCTTAGTTACCTGTTATAACCTTCCATTTATACATTATTCAGTTTTTTTACGCTTACATTAAGATTTGTTTGTAAATTGTTTGATTTGTAATACAAGTTACATTTGCGATATATCTGTGGCACTTCTTTGAATTTTACCTGTGATTTTTTCTGTTTGAATGAATACCAATGCAGAATCGATCTAGGTCCTGTCTGTCGTCTGGTATTTGCTGTTTACAATCTACTATCTCTAGATAATCAGCAGATGCATTACCTATGGGACCTAAAACACACAAATATTCAAATAGCTGATAAAACTCATGAATTTCTGACCTTGAAACATCTTGAATATCCAACATATTTGCCTTTTGTCATATGTTGTTACTTGTTTCAGTGTAATATAACCATTACGAGTATCTGTATATCGGACAGACAATGAAAAATGGAAATCGCCCTAAACTGAATACTTATGATTTGCTCTCTTATTTACCTTTCCTTGTAAGAAATTTCCCTGTAAAACAAAACCTATCTACATGTATTCTACAAACATTGTTTGGTCCTGATAGTGTTTAGTTTACCAGAAAGATTTGAAATGAAAAAACCCAACAGAACTGTATGAAGTGTATTTTTGCCTAATTTACCTGGTTCAGGGCAAACAAAGTCTGTTAATATGCCTTCACTGTAGATTATTGAACGGTAACCCAAGTCATTGGTTAGATCCATATTCACGTAGTGCAAATAGTTGTGGGGCATACTGAAGCTTCCATAGTGAACCTCAAATGACTGACCTGTAGACAATCTCTCAAAATGGCAAACAAGTCCAGACTGAAAAGTAAGTTGATGAAAACATAAAAATACAAGTATACAAAAATGCTGCAGCCACCTAACTGAAGACCATCATATATCTACATTAAGATAACACTAACATACAGAACATTTGGTACTTTGTGAATAGTTCAGGTTCTTTTTTAGATGTTTGAAAATGTTGCAAATACAAGTCAAACATAAGCAAAAAGTGAGACATTTACCATGTATACAGTGAGACCCCTTTAAACGGGATCTCTTCTATATTTTACATGGCATGTGGTCCTAAAGCCTCTTTGTTATTTTTACTTCTGGTTCTTAGATTGAATGTTATAGCTTAAGAAATGCAGTGACACCCCTCTAAATCAGAACCCTCAGGATCATACAAAATGATCGCTTTAGACCGTTTTATATAAATAGAGCGGTTTCACTGCACTATACTTACAACATAGAGGGTCTCATCATAATGGCGAATGGACCGTAGCAGTTCACATTCAGTACTGGGACCATAGTCATAGTTAAAGCTCACACAATGATCCAGCTGTAGACAAAGCTCGGCACATCGTTTAGCTGTGTAGATGTTTCTATGTACTTTGATTGGAGGAGACACAAGTTTACCCTCCTCTAGACCAGCAAAGTGTTGTAAAGCATCTGTGCCTGAACAAAACAACTGACTGAGGTATAACACTTAACTTAACTATCTTTCATCTGACAATAAACATAATAAATATATTGTATGTGTTTCATCTTTTTGTCTCAGCTACAAAACAATGAAATTCCAACATAAACCAAACAAGATGCCACATGCCAACACAGTTTCCAAAAGTGCAGTACATGGTTATATCTGAACTAACTGTCGGATGACTCTTGTACACTTCCCACTGATTTCATTGGTTTGGTGTATAATGACTAGCTTTTTTTAAGACTTAGAACCTCTCCTTTTCCTCTTTATTGTTAAGTGGTCTCCTTAAATAATGTTTTTACATATACTAGGTGTGGCATAAGCTAACACTTCTATTTATGGACAGAAAAAAAGACAACAACTACAGGTTCTAAAGTAGCCAAACTAAATTGTGGATCAGTGGGTTTACCTGCAGGGATTTGTTCTTTTTCATTCAGATCTTTTGCTATCCATTTGATCATTTGGTCTCCATATATACCCTTGCTGTACCCAATACCAAGATTTGACAGGACAATTTGAGTATCATCGTGAACTGTGACAGTAGCTTTGATGACTTCTGGGTTACTGGTGCTTAGGAACTCTGCACGTACTCGACCAGCTGGTGGTGTGGTATCGTATGTTTCAAGCATACAGTCAGCACTTGCTCTAGCCCCTCCAGAGTTCTCGGCATGCAGGGTGAAATAAAGGGGCTCTCCAGATGGGTATTCACCAACAGTCTGTGTTAAATACAATATGGTTACATTCATGTTTCCATAAGGTGACATTGCTTCGACTACATCAACATACTACATCAAGGTTCATCATAATTAAATGCATACAACAAAATCATGCATTCAGAAGGACACTTTTTTTAACATCAATAAAAGTCCTACTTTACAACAGAGCTGAATCATTATGTATTAAAGCCACATTATCTTAGTTACTAGTATAATTTTGACAGATAGTTTTGCAAATGTAGTGATTGAGTTAAAATAATTTATCTTTGATCAATCAAAAGAGAGCGCAGTACCGTGGTAGAGACTAAAAGAGATCCTCCAAGCTGCCTATTGTAAAGCACATCTGTACCACCTGGTATCCTGCCCACATCCAGGAAAAACTTAAGCAGACCTCTATCTTCTGTAGCTTGTACTGAGATTTCATAAGCAGGGTCTGTATAATCTCTTCCCCTGTACTGTTGTATCTGGCATGGCACCAATGACCTTTTGCCTCGAGATGTTCCCTAGCAATGGCAATAAAATAATAACTGGTGCATCCAGAGATGTTCACTAACAATGGCAACATAGCAGTCCAAAGGACGGCTATATCCCCGCCGAAGTTAGTAAGTTATAGCCAAACACAAGCATGTGTACTATGACCTTTAAATGCCTCGTGTGGCCTTGACCTTTTAGGTGCGGACCCGGGGTTATCGCCACTGCACATCATCTCAATGTAGACAACATTTGTACCAAGTTATACGGTAATCCATCAATGAAAAAGTAATTTATAGTGTAGACACGAGTATTGTGTACTATGAACTTTAAATGTCTTGAGAGTACACATTGCCTCAAAGTTATATGGTAATCCATCAATGCATAAGTATGTTATTGCCCGGACACAAGCATGACTTTTTGTGTACTCTGACCTTTAAATGTATTGTGTGACCTTTACATTTGAAGTATGGACCTGAGTCAAAAACACTGCATATCGTTCAATGAGGACAACATTTGTACCAAGTTATATAGTAATCCATCGATGCATAAGTAAGTTATAGTCCAGATACAAAATGTTACAGACCAACAGGCCGATAAGATAGAATGTGGCAGGGAGATTAAAAACAGGCGTTATCTTTATACAATTACCTGCTGTGGAGAGGATGTTGCTAGATCAGGTACACTCTCATCTTGTTCTTTCTTCTCAATTTTGAAGATAGTTTTTCGGATTGACGGTGCACGGTAACGCATAAGATCTGCTGAAAACAAGGTGATTGTGAAGGAGGTAAATTTTAGGTCTATTTCCAATTCAACGAGTCCAATAAGCCTGACTGATAGAGGAATTAGTTCCAGGTCCAATTGTACACTGAAACAAAACAGAAATAAACCCTGGTTAGAGACAATGTGAGTAATCTGTATTGGTTGTAAATAAGTCAATTGTATACATTTAGTGTGATATAATTTTTAAACAGTTTTAAGATTTATTTCAAAGCTGCTAAGTTGGCTTACCTGACATCTAGAGGGAATTTCGAGAATGCTATTTCTGCTGATGTTGGAAAGCCAAGCTGCATGAGATCTCCAACAAAGCGCAGGCGTGCATAGAGAACTGCTCCAAATGCCAGATCTCCTTGTATTCGCACACCACTGATTGGCTTGGCAGTAGAAAGGGCAGTCTTAGCCAATAACTTTCCACCATAACCAATAACTACACCATAATATGCTGAGCCTTCGAAAGCTTAAAAAACAACAACATACCAATATAAACATTACATGAGTTCTCTCCCTTCTTTTATTCAATGTATATTCATTTACTTATACAATACACAATGTTCATGTTTGATAAATATATACACATTCTGATTGGCAAGGCACTGAATTATATTCTAATGTAATAGAAAAAAATAATCTAATTTAATGTTCACATGGACATCTATTATTGTCCTTGACACACAAGAAAAACAACACTTGTGAGATGTTTTACTGAATTAACATAGTTGAAATAACTCTACCCACAAGGGCACAAACTCTTACAATAGCAAAGTAACACAAATACTGCATAGAGCCTATATACTAGAAATGTGGTCATAGCCTAAAACTGGTTCCAGTGTTCTTGAACGGACAGAGGGACCTGCAGATCGTCAGGGGTTACATTTCCATTGTCTCTAAGATTGCATAATCCCAAGTTTTAAAAGTTACAAGCAAAAACCTATTCATGTGTTATATTCTACGTGCTTTACCTATGCATGCCATTTAATTCTGTTTAATTCTTTAAAAGTAACACTTCATATATATTTTTTTGTAGATTTTAAAGGAGCTATTGTGAATGAGATTATAATGTACAAAGACTTACTGAACATCATAGGCACAGGACCAACCGCGAAATAATACCTGTAGTAGAACAGTCTTACATGAGATTTAGGTATTGAGTAACTTCCTGTCAATGTAATGTCAAACGTCTTGAAGGCATTTTCCAGTGGAGAGCTTAAGAGTTTATCCATCACTTCTGAATACTGCAAAAAAGATGATCAGCAGTGAATGAAAAGATCATTTAGGTATAACAGTTGCAGACATTTGATCAGGCAAAACCCCAGGGTGTGCGCTAGAAATTTCATTAAGGACAAAATTAATGTTTGCTGTCACTTAGAGAATGGGTGTTGTGGATTCTAAAGGGATTTTAAAAAAGGTCACAAGTTATGTTCAAACCATGCATTTTTCTGCATTTAAATCGAAGTATATACTAGTTAACATGATAAGTATCCACAGGTCTATTCTTCATAAATGTACGTTTAACATGAATCAGACAATGTTTAGATTGTAGACTTCAGTTTTCCTTGCCATCATCACACACTATCAAACAAGCATGTGCATGCACAAACTCTAAATGATGGGAACATATACCAAAGTAAAAGCTTTTCTTATAATAACAAGCAATTTTCAGAGGCTACTATTACTGTTAAGGCATCAGAGAATGAAGTGTGTAGTGTTGTTTACTTTCACCACACATTATAAACATATGTTGAAACTGCTTTTTTATAATACGTATAGCCTTTCATACCTTGTAATGAACATGATGTTATTACTACTAATATGCATCCCACTACTATCATATTTTCTTACCAAAGCTTTAGCCAGCTCAATAAAGTCATTCATTAAGTCCATGATCACCAGTGGGTCAATTTTGTTTGTCTGCAGCATGGCTTCTATGTCTCCAATACTCATGTTTGCCAACTGAGCACCCAGTAGTTTTACTCCTGCTTCTGTCAGTCCATCCCCAACAACAAACAACCGGTTAGCTTTATCTACAACAGCTGATGCTCCATCTAACATGGCAATGATACTGTCACCTGAAAAATAGGTTGTGTTTTTCTGAGTAAAGAGCTAATTCTCCAACAGTATTGTCGTTAAATAACAGTAACCAGAAAACCTTGCCTCACTCCAAAATAAACTTACCAGTACAAAGACATTCTTTGCAAATAACTAAACACTTTTGTAGCAGAGATATCAATTAGTTACAGTTACAAATAATGTTCAGCATTTACCATGACTTGTGAATCTAAAACCTCTCTATTATTAGATGGACTACCACATCAACTTATCACTCAATGGACTGCATCAACATATCGCTAGAGATTTGGTTGTGATATAATTCTCTTATTTCCCCCCATATGCCCGCAGTGATTGTACATACCTCCGAAATCAACGCTGTAAGATCCCTTGGCTTTGTTATGTTTCATGAGGAAAGGATTGTTGTCACCCAGACTTTTCACAGTACCGTCGTATCCAACATCCAACTCCAAGTTATCTAAAGCCTCCCCCGCCCAAACTTCTGCTTTCTTATCAATCTGATTATAAAATATAGAAAAAACTAGCAAACCTTAATCTCTTGTAAACCTAGAACACTATATCTGGTTAAAGGTAAACATATTTGTGGGAGTCTGAGTTCTGAAGGTTAACAAATGTGACTCCTGATTTGTGGAAGAGTCTGGACTTTGAAGGTCAACATATTTGTGTGAATCTGAATTTAAAAGTTAACCAGAAATGTTCGTAAAACATTATGCCCCCTAAAGCTTTTTTGTCACAGATGTTTTGTACAACTGGAAAAGTCAGTTTAAAATAAGATGCACAAATGTATGAAGAAGAACTTCATTTTGGGAAATTGTTACTAAACACTTTGAAATGGTTTTGGAACATTTGACCTAGGTGACCTTGACCGTTGACCCAGTGACCCCAAAATCTCTGCTGCACAGAACTGATATGTGGACTAAGTTTGAGGAAGGTAGGTCAAGGCGTTCTTGAGGTATTGGTCGGAAACAGTTTTGGCATATTTGGCCTCGGTGACTCTGACCTTTGACCCAGTGACCGCAAAATCAATAGGGTTCCTCTGCTGCCCATGGCGAATGGATGGACACAGGTTGAGGAAGGTAGGTCAAGGTGTTCTTGAATTGAGTTGATCGGAAACGAAAAGGTTACAGACGGACAGGCAGACCGAGCAACTGACATGTGCAAAGAATAATTAATTTACCATATGGGTTAACATATTTGTGTGAGTCTGGATTTTGAAGGTTACCATATGGGTTAACATATGTGTGTGAGTCTGGATTTTGAAGGTTACCATATGGGTTAACATATGTGTGTGAGTCTGGATTTTGAAGTTTAACATATGGTTAACATATTTGTGAGGGTCTGGATTTTGAAGGTTAACATATGTGTTTCCTGATTTCAAGACTTCACTGTACTACACTTACCACTTGAGATGCATGTTGTTCTAGATAGGTAATGATTTCATCACTAGTGGCACCATCATTTACTAACTGTTCAACTACAGATCTATAATCCCCATCTAAATTTGTGGACCTAAAAAAAAAGGTAAGAATTCCAGTCTAGTATTAAAGGGCTGTTAAAAGGCATTAAAACAAACAGAACAGTTTCATTGACTTTTGTTTTGAAAACCCCAGCAGTTCTTTTAATTTGTTTGACAAGACTTGAAATATAACATTAGTTATTTTAATAGTAAGAGAGCATTTTCATTCAGATGCACATCTTATCATATGATATTTTAAAAGAAATTCTAAAACAGTCCTGTGATTGTCTCCTATACACACAGAAGGAAACGAACTGTGCTTTATTTATGGGTTAAAATATGGTTGTTACTTTTACCTCCCTCATAAATTTTAATAACAAAAATACACTGGCAGAACCGAAGGTATCCAAATCACTCTATATTTTATAATGAGGTCTATATTTCTTGTTCAATATTGTTGTTTTTATGAAAACATGGTATGCATAAATAACATAGCAAATGTGAAATAGAAACAAACATAACATGAATGCAATCTGATTTTAAAGTGTGAATAAGATTTTAGTATTTCGAACGTTTCTGTCCGAGGACTGCTACACTTTATTTTTGATATTTGTTCAGTAGTTTTCAATTAGAACTTGCAAGACCAATTTATATCAAACGAAAGATTGAGACAATTGAAAGGTTTTTGGTTATGCATAAAACGCTAGTAACATTTGGGCACCGCAAAATCATCTTTGTAAAACTTGAATAGAGCTTCACTAGAAATATCTGAAAAAGTTCATGGATCCAGATGCTATTAGTTTAATAAGCATCTGAGATGAAATTTTATTGGGATCAAAAGGAACAGTCAACAAGTCAACATTCTGTCAACATAAGCTTGCCAAAAATCTAGTGCAGCATACTGGAAAGGTATTGTCGTGTAAGAATCAAAATATAACATATGTAACCGTGTTTTATTGGATAATAAAATATAGCTACTTGTTAGCAAGCGTTTTAAGCACCCAAACTCGTACCCATATTTTATTACCATAATGAGATAGGGTACAGATGTTTTATTTCTTAACTAAATGCCATATGAACATACAGATCCTAACATTGGGTTAAAAGGAAGACAGCGAGACATTCAACTTCTACTGTTTGCTGTATTTCAAAACGAACTTTTGCAGAAAGTTTGATTTTTTTTGTATGACTTAGAACTTTCTTTATGATACTCCCTCAAACACCAGTTTATAGTTGGCTAACGAGTGGGGCATGTGTGACAGCAGTCCGATTATGTTGATCTTTTAAGATAATTCAAATATTTGCTTACGTTTAAACCAAATTAGAACTATTTTCTGTAGGTGTAGTATCAATACCTTTTATGCCTACGTCTCTTCTCAAGGTTAACAACATTTTCGACACTTCTACGTCTTCGTGAACTGGTACAATTAAGTTTACTGAGAGACTGTTGGTCCATCTCCAGGTAAGGGAAACATTCTATGGCCCCGAAGTCATCTTCACAAATATTTAGGGAGACACTGGCTACAAATGTGTCATTGTCGTCATCAATCCTCACACTTAACTGAATTGCACTCACTATGGAGTGGTTGTAGGAGCCTGAAAAAACAATTCCAACAATCACAGATCTTTGTTTCCCAACTAGGCAGTGACACACTTATACTACCTGACCAAACAGGCAGTGACACTTATACTACCTGACCAAACAGGCAGTGACACTTATACTACCT
>ENA-OREC01001201-OREC01001201.1-marine-metagenome-genome-assembly--contig:-NODE-1201-length-12638-cov-13.175464_pt1 | contig 12638 bp, 7 predicted proteins | sample MGYA00248626_ERZ508543 | MGnify/ENA primary metagenome ERZ508543 (study PRJEB26211, sample SAMN05518279) | marine metagenome | isolation source: Puget Sound, Washington, USA | host: Bankia setacea... | reverse complement strand
ATGTTATTAAATCATTGATCACTCTTTGAGGTACGCCAAATGTCTATACATAGATATGTTATTAAATCATTGATCACTCTTTGAGGTACGCCAAATGTCTATACATAGATATGAGGAATTGACGAGTTCAGTACAGGGTGGTTCGATGCTGGAACGAACAGGTCTTTCTGTTGTAGTGAATGGCATTTTGTTATTGATATGAATATTGGATACGGGCACTCCCACGAAATCCCTTAATCCCTCGAAATACACGAGTCAACAGATACAAGAGTTATCGCCTTGCTGACACTTCAACTACAATCTCAATGACGTAAAAAGGCGCAAAAAAGCAGACGACCAAACTCAAACAATACTTGAAAATTAAATCGATTTCTCTCATTATTATAGTGCGTACAGTTGTATTGCGTTTGACTAAACCATCATATCACCACATTTGCGTAGACCGCATGTTTAATGTCCTTTCAAAGTTCTTCAATTCATGTTTTTTGTGGTGTGTATTTTTATCATGTACGAGTATTGATGTAATGATTGAATAAATGTGGGTTGATCTAGACGATGTTGAAATATTCATGTTTTTTACTCCGATTATGTAAATCAGGACTACCCAATCCCATGTTCACGTGGATGGGTGATCAAACATGAAATTTCACTTTTTTTGTATTCGATTAAAATATTTATTTATAGTGCATGACGGGATACTGTTTTGAACCTTAAATTTGAATATAACATTGACTTGTATTTTCAACTCTGAAAGGCCGATACAAGATTAAACAAGAATAAACGTCGAATGACAACCAGTTCAATCCAGTATTCAAACGTTTAATGTACAAAGCAGGACAACATATGGTAACATCTAAACATCATCACATTGTCACATCGCCTATGTTAACACGTCATCTCTAATTACGAGTAAAATAATATTTCAATGACAATGACAATTTTGGTTGTAAGAGTCATGAGTTTTGTTAATTGAACACGTGTTTACAGTCCTCGAAAATACCCGTGATAACTCTTGGTTGATGAAATACATTACTAATTACAGTTCTCACATATGACAAATATATATCTGACGTTGTATTATGCAATTCTTGACATTGAATAGCGTATTTTGTAATGAAATCTGTTCAATAAAGTGTTGACAGGTCGTGCAATGTCCTGATAACATAACGCCATATGTTCTGTGTTGCCATGGCATTATTTTATATTAATGCTAAGTTTATGAAGTGTGCAGATAAGCAAGACTGTGAGTTATATATCTTTTCACGTATAAACTGAATTCAAAGTTCATGTCGAAGTTCATTTGAATAATCTATAGCCGGATATAATCTCTGTTATTGTTATTTATATATACATACATATAAATTATAATTATCATGTGTGTTTATAGTATTATTTACACATTGTGTTTTAGGGTTGGGCTGCTGTCATGGGTAACTCATACCCTGGCAGAATCTTATATTTCTGATTACCCGCACGATGTAACTTGTTGTCATTTTTCCTCCAACTCACATAAATATTTAAGATAATTACATTTCTGGCAAACTATGATTTATAATGTAGTAACGTCTATAGAAACTATGCCGGTTAAATATAAAACTTTTTTCAAGATTATCCCCATAACGAACATATTATCTCTTTTTTAGAAAACAACATATACGTAGATTTATTTCATTGAAACGCATTAAACAGGGAGGAGTGAGCTTTGCAATTTTCCGGTTAAAACTTTGCGACGAAAAACGTCCGACACATATCCATACGTACATTAATAATACAGTGGTTTTTGAGTGAAGTGCAGACATTGTAGATGCAGCTGATATGGTTGTCTGTATGCAAGCAAATAGTGATGAATTCCGCTTGATCAATTATGCATCAAACCAGTGGGTGAGAATATGCATTATGTTGTTTATGGTTATGACATTCACCGACCTTGGTAACATAAACAAGGTACATGCATATACAACAGTTCACTATACACAACATGCATACACAACATGCATACACAACATGCATACACAACATGCATACACAACAGTTCACTATACACAACACTTTGCACAACAGTTCACTATATACAACAGTTCACTATACACAACAGTTCACTATATACAACAGTTCACTATACACAACATGCATACACAACATGCATACACAACAGTTCACTAAACACAACAGTTCACTATACACAACACTATGTACAACAGTTCACTATACACAACAGTTCACTATACACAACAGTTCACTATATACAACAGTTCACTATACACAACATGCATACACAACATGCATACACAACAGTTCACTAAACACAACAGTTCACTATACACAACAGTTCACTATACACAACACTATGTACAACAGTTCACTATACACAACAGTTCACTATACACAACAGTTCACTATATACAACAGTTCACTATACACAACAGTTCACTGTTCACAACAGTTCACTGTACACAACAGTTGACTATACACAACAGTTCACTATACACAACAGTTCACTGTACACAACAAGCATACACAACACTATACCTTACAGTTCACTATACCCAACAGTTCACTATACCCAACAGTTCACAATACACACCACGCATACACAACACTATACCCAACAGTTCACTATACACAACACTATACCCAACAGTTCACTATACCCAACAGTTCACTATACACAACAGTTCACTATACACAACATGCATACACAACATTATACACAACAGTTCACTAAACACAACAGTTCACTATACACAACAGTTCAATGTACACAACAGTTCACTATACACAACAGTTCACTATACACAACAGTTCACTAAACACAATATTTCACTATACACAACAGTTCACTGTACACAACCGTTCACTATACACAACAGTTCACTATACACAACAGTTCACTATACACAACAGTTCACTATACACAACAGTTCACTATACACAACATATCACTATACATAACAGTTCACTATACACAACAGTTCACTATACACAACAGTTCACTGTACACAACAGTTGACTATACACAACAGTTCACTATACACAACAGTTCACTATACACAACAGTTCACTATACACAACAGTTCACTGTACACAACATGCATAAGACGAAAACGGCTCATTCGGGATAAATAATTACTATTACATAAATGAACAGACATCAACGTAGGAAATAAAACAAAACAAAAAACATGTGTCAACCCTTTACCTCATAGGATCACCTCGTCTGTCAGTTACTTAAGAAATAATATATGAATTACCGTTGTATATCGGCTCATTGACAACAGTGTGTCGTTCTGATGCTTGTTATTAACCACTTAGGCCTCCGGCCTGCGTGGTTAATTCCTATGCATCAGAACTCCAAACTGTTGTTAATGAGCCGATATATGACGGTATTTCATTTTTTTTTTATTCTAACATGATCATCAACGAATTAAAAGGGTTAAATTGTGTGTTACTTTTAGTGCGCTTGGTAGCCGGTTTACTTCCGCTGAATCAGAATTGCCAGAAACACGGACCTAAAATAATAGGTCCGTGCCGTCCGTGCCAGAAAGTAGTACCGTTGTATATGGGCTAATCAACAACGGTAAGGACTATATGAGTAAATAGCACTCGTGTGAAAATTGTCTCACAAGTAAAATAGTCAAATACAATAAGATACAAAATGCGTAGACCCTTACCTCAGGTATGCGTCATTGGCTGCAACCTGGAGTGGATACAAACATCGATTTTCAAATATCATGACTTACCGTAAATTGAGAAACAATTTATTTGTCTGCGTAAGTACTGCAGTTACCATCCATGTAAGTGATGGTAGAAAAACACATTGTCAGCTCTAACGTGTCTGCTCGATCACAAATACATTATCCTTGATGTTAGTGTCAGTCAGATATATTGTACATGGGAATGTCCTGTATGTTTCTGTTATTGCAATGTTACTTGTAAACATGCACATAAACGCATGTGCATACACAAATTGCGTGATATAAAATGTCCGTAGGGAACTGTTCTCGTATTTTGGTAAACAGTTACTGAGTATATCTTATTAAGAAACAATGTAAGAGAAAAACAAAAACAAAGAGTCATGTAAATATTGTTTTGTTTATTTGTGTTTCTGCCTTGCCTTTGCCTTGGGGTAGATGGTGGCCTGTCATGCAGCGTAGTAACGCATTAAAGGTGTGTTTCGTGGGTTTTAACAATTATATCCATTTAAAGCAAGGTCAAGTATTTCCACGAACCATCACATTTAAATCATGTTTGGTATTCTAGTAAACAAACGCAATTACATGCCTGGCATCTTTCAACAAGTCAACACTGGTTTAAAACGCTTTCTCTTCCTCGTCTGTATCCACCACTTCATCAGTTTATTTCATTAGCATACATTCATTACGGCTACAAATATTTATGTTTGTGCAGTAAATATTCGAGAAATGATAAGAAATTATAACAAAACGTAGAGGGGGCTGCTCAAAAACATCTACCAGTCGTCCTAATTGGCAGCACTTAGCTCATGTTGGTGTTCGGCAGTATGTACTCATTATCTTCATGGCTGATCTAGTTCAAAACAGTTTGTTGTTGAGATGACTTACTAACTGTATGACAGCAGATGTGTCGACTTTGCCATTTCGTCTACCTTTTATTTGTTTTACCTTTTAACGGAGATTACATAATTGCAGCGTGGGATGGTTGGTTGATTGATAATTAGAACGTAAACAATTTGTAATAACAATATGTGTCATATCAAGATGTGTTGACTCGACCTACATTAGTGACGGGCACACAAACATCATATCATGTAAGTATCATGTCGACCAAAACGAGTACTAAAAGGTCGGCAGTAAGAACTGAAATGATGAAATGTACTGACTGATACAATGCAAACTTAGGAAGTCAACTATCATGGATACTTGAAGCTGATTTTAGTTCTTTAAACAGGTAGCCGGTAAATGTACTGCACGTCTCAATGGTCGTCACTTATCAAGATCAAACAATACTTTCGGAAGATGGCCTACTCATGGAAAGGCCTATCTAGAGTTTTCGATACTTTAAGTACGCCATTTCTCCAGAAATATTCTAAAACTTAAACATTTGATACTTAAATATGGCTGGTTTGGTTCAAAGGTAGTTGGTGAACCTCAAATGTGCTCTCCAAATGTCTTTGTCAGCAGATGTTTTTATAAATATTAAATATGTACTGACAATTACTGATATTACAAAAACGGCCCATACTGTTAGTCTCACAGTTACGTTTACAAAGTGTAAGACACTATTAGTAGATCATTAATGGAACAATAGCACGGATAGTAGACCTCGCAAAACAAACGAGTACATCTTACTAATATATATATGTTATATAGACGATGTTGTGTAAAAGGTTTGTGAGGACATGTTCATGATGTTATTGTTGCTATGTTTACTTTGCTCAGCGGCGTTGAGTAACACACATACGCCATCAGGACGCTTGTTCGTTAACGAGTATCGTCTTGCATTGTGACACTTAATGAATTTGATGATATGTTGATACATTCCAGTCAGAAATATGTGCATGAGCATGTGCATTCTAATTAATATTGAAAGGCTCATCCCTTCAACTTTCCTCAATGAGTGTCCTTGTGTTGGGCGAAATTATTCAAATGTGACCTTGATTCTGGAATGTTACATTTGACAAATCAAACGCACCTTTAGTCATTAGGATTAACTAATTGTTGATTGACAGACCAAGTGTGTGATGTAAAGCTTTTGTTTGATTTCATATCAACATAACTAATAAGAGTTGGTTTGCTTAGCTCTCTATTCCAGTTCGAGATATAACGGTCTAGTTAGCCTTTGTCACACACATTGCTAAGAATGTATCCAACCAATGTATAGTCTACTATCAACTTCTAACTAGCTATTCCTTGTCAACATATGGCTGAATAATTGACATATTTTGGTCGGTATTTTCCGTGAACGTATTTCTTTGCAGTCCAAATATAGCTTTGCTGCATCAATACCCATATAAGAAATTTAAAGTGCAACGATGTTTATAAAGTACTATCATATTACATGGGTAACATACGTATGGTATTTCGAAAACTGTCCTATCTTTATATATATACTGTTTAACGTTACAATCGTTTTGCCTTGACCATCTTTCAAGCATCATTTAAAGTTTCTTAATAGCCCTCTAATGGACAAAACAAAATTCCAGGTGCTCAAATGTCTCTTGGCGTAGTATATCCGGGATATTTAATATGACCCATTAAAATTCCTGTCCTAATCTTTAAATCAATGTCTTCTACTTTACTAAATAGTTTGTAAACCGTAGAGTTACTGACTTTGACAGGTATGTCAGGATATTTGATTGAATCCGAAGAAATGATCTATAACATACTTGTGTTTATCAAAGAACAACGATTGGCGGAGACAAAAGATGGCAATATGAATCTAAATGGGAAACTACTGTCTGAAGGTTATGTTGTGGCACAATCTGTTGTTGAACGACATACAGTGATAACACGTTGTGGTGATAATAAAACATATACTTTACTAGCAACATAACAGCTACATTAACCAAAACATAGAGTCGTATTAGTACGGTCAACACAATCATGGTATGGGTATTAAACTAACAGTACGCCGTAAAACATGTCGGACATTACTGGTTGTAATATGATAATATATATGACAAGATCACATTGTCAACATGTTTGTTCACTGGTTGTGTTCTTATGTCAAGGCCAACTGGACAAATACTCGACTCATGTCTGCCAAAATAAGCTTAAAATATGACAATGAGCAACTAAACTCAGGAGTAAAACCAAAATGCCTACGTAGTTTGCGGATGCCTTAATAGCACTTTACTATCCTGCACAAAATCCGTCTTATGGCTGAAAGCATCGTTTTGATTTCAGCTGGTCTGGACTAAATAACGATTGACTCAAAACCGGGAGCTGCTAATGTCGGACAGTCAGTCTTAAAAAGGCTGGCTATCTGTCTGTATATACGGGAACTGAAAACAACAACGATTTCGGAACTAACACACAAATAGATAAGGTTCCGAAAGCAGTTGTAATGGCGTTTTCCTAGCTACGGACTAGACCTTTTTGATACTTAGCAGATGTGTATAAATGAGGCAATGTACTTCTCCAGTACATGTTGTCAAAAGTGCATAAATCTATTACTAGATTAGACCTGCGTAAGAACACGTTATTATGTTTCCATCTGTATTTCAAGGTTACGAGACCGTTATTGTATCAAGCAATATCTTCAATCAAACCCTCAGGTACAGGGAGGTTGGTCTCCGTTGGCAAATTTGACGGCTAACATGACAATTCAATGCCTGTATGCAAATGTGTGCTTACTCCATACGCGGCATGCAGTAACTTACACCAGTTTATCGTAGATGTCTTAAATTAGTTATTGTTTGTGTCATTTGATAACATTGTTCGTATTGCTTGCTATTACCAATAAACCTAATCAAGTAACCTAAGTCAGTTACTGTCAATTGGATCAGTGGTTAATCAGATAAATATGTTATAACAATAATCATAACACTAACGGGTCACTTCTTTTGTCAAATACGTTAAACAAGATTACGTCAGCTGTTAAATGGCAGAAGTTTGTCTTTATAATGGTTTTGTAGGTTTACTGTTTACCCTGAGGACAGTGGCCGAATTTTTAGAGGATCAGATTTGGCACATATTGAATAGAGACATGGTTTACTTTTCCGGCAGATGGTTCTCAAGTTACGGATTTAATATGTTCACATTATGTAGAGTCACTTTTACAGATTACAGTGTTCATCGACTGTTACCCCCTATGAAAGTGAATGACTTGTTATAGTGGATGGCTGTGAAAGATTTGTGTGCTGTAGATGATTATGAGTTATTACATAGGGTCACCGAACTTTGCTACTTTTGGTAGGTTTTCGATTATATATAATAGTTATGTTAAATTGTCCTAGCCTTATTTAGATTAAAATCAGTTGCAATGGCGACACGATGGACTGGCATGCCAAACTGTCATAAATACGTGTTATCAAATTCATAAATAGTCGAGTTATGCATTCACGTTGCGTATGTTGATGTTCGTTTCAGTAGATTAAGAAAAATCTTACTCAATTATAGTGTTCAATGTTTAACTCAAACAAGTGTTAACTATCAACGTACTTCATTACAAGTTACCGCAGTTTAACACCCCAAGACTGTATGTATTAAGTTAATCAATATATACAAAGAAGGGAGCAATGTTTCATTTACTGTTGGGAAATAATTAAAACGTTAAAGAGGTTATCACTGTCGGTTTTGGGACGGGAAATTACTAGATCTATCTGACCATGAAGCGATTGGTACACATAACCACCCTCGTGTACACTGTCCTGATGAGGTCAAAGGTTGCCCAGTAAGGCCACCCGGTACCTTAGTCAGATACGTGTTGGTTAGTGACAACAGATCTGTTTGATTGTATTTTTCTGAGAATCGCTGTATGGATAAAAGGGTAGGGTAGATTAAAAAAGTAAGATGTTCTTTATCTTAGACAAAGCTTAGTCTACGTCCCCTTTCTAAACAAAATACAACGTCATCTTTGGTATAACAATATCGAGTCACAAACAAAGTATATGGTTGACTAAGGCTGCACTAAACTAGTAGAAATAGTAAGCACAGTCAGCATGAAGTCACAAACTTATATGAGTGGTTAATAGTAATGGCACATACACTCAAAGCAAGGTCGCAAACATTGAGTGTGGGAAAGTTACAGGCGAGATTGACAGACGTAACAGAAGAAACTTATAAACTGACAATACTTACCTAAATATGAATATGCATTTGATACCATACTAATTACTGTTATTAATTATAAGTACATGTGTCATTCCTCGAGGGCTCACATCATTCTACGAAGTCATCAGTTGTCAGCAACAAGGTCACATTCTTCCACACTCACTATTCAAATCGTTTCTCCAACACATTATACTTAAGTTCATTATGTGAGAAAGATGTCAATTGTCTAGTTATGTTGCCTGGTTCGACATATGAGCATTATTTTACATTACAGTTACACGACGTACTGAATGTAAGAGACAGCTGCATGAGAGCAAATTTAAACACGAGGAAATATGTGTACACTTTCTGATTTAAGAGATATTGAGGACGATTTTCATTTCGTTATTAAATGTCCTGCATATTCAGCTATAAGAAATAAATTCATTTCATATTAACCAAGCGTCTTTAAATATGTTTCTTTCTTGCAATCATCGCATTTTGGTAGTTAAAACAATCTTGGAAAATATATTTACGTTGCCTTTGCACTTAGAAAATTATTAACAAATGACAACTGCCAACATTCAATCTCCTACTGTTATTTAAATCTCAATCTTGTTTTCTTTATTGCATTTGTATATATACATGTATACTATTGTTTTCCATACTTAGTTAAAATATATGTTTTTATTGTAATATGTATTGTGTACTATGATGAACTGTTAAGTTCAAATCCAAAATAAAGAGTATCTATATATCTGAGCTTTTTTTACGAAAAAGTCAACCTGGGCGACCCACAGAGCTTTGTTGGTTGTAAAGTCATACACTCATACAATGTACAACTAAAATCGTTTGTTGTAAGCCAACTTTGTAGTTCATCCAAAATATCTAAACGTAAGAATAGAAGCGATTTTTTTATGATTTTGTTAATGAATTTTTTTATTGTTTTTTAATTCAATCTTTATTTATTTTACAACGATTACGAACCATGTACATATAACTTATACTAATCCTGCTCGTTGGTACGGATGGTTGCGTTCGTGTAGTCTTCGTGTGGGTTTCTGTTATGAGAAATTTCTGTTCACACTCACATAGCTCTGATTTTACTACGGAATGTATTGAACACAAAACAATGGTTCTAGAAAAAGCCAGTCAACCCTACGTGCCAATTGTGTTATAGTTTAAGAGTTCGTTCTTGATTTTTTTGTGTCGTCTGCTCACGTTTATGAGACCACGTCTACGTCTGCTTCCTCTATTTGACTTGTTGATAATTGGATACTCAAAGGGCGGTGCTCTGTCAATTATCGAAGTCTTTAAATTTCACATGCGTCATTTAAACGGAAACTTTGGTTCTGTCGATTGATTTTTAGTATAAGTTCTTTGTTATGAAATAAGAGTCACGAAAATCTCACAATATCGTTGGAAGTACTTTTAACCACACCCTTTGAAGAAAAAACTTTCAAAAAGTGATCTATGCAAAATTTGAAACGGGCAATTGGACACGATTACCTTTCATGTACAAAGCGGATATTGGCGGATTGTAATGCGTATACATTTATCTCGTTATTTCATTATTTATATAAAACCTATAGCGGTTTTGAGTTTGCTTGTTTTAAAAGTTTTATTACAAATTTTTGAAATCTGTTATAATTATGAGAACCCAAAATAGAAGTTATTACAAAACATTAAATGAGTCATTGTCAGATGAACAGAACACAGCCTTGGGATTAAAACCTCGAAAGCAATAATAGGATTGGGTATGTAAATGGCTCGGAATAATATTTTAACACGTATGGACTAGTAGAATTATTTATCAAGTGTTTTGATCTTTAGCCACCTCGACATTGTAACGGGAAATGTGACATTTATGGGTGGAATATAGATGATACTGAACTAATAAAACATATTAAAATCTACGAGACGATAGAAATGGATTGTTTGACCAGTGATATCAGTAAAACTTTTATGTCTGTCTAAATTCACTCGTTTCAGAACTATTTCGCTATCGTTGAAACCGGCATTTGAATCTTATTTAATCACATGACTTCACTTGTTTCCAATATGATACGAATACCTTTATGAATTGGCAACTTATGTAAGATCCAATATCAAATACAAATAAGTAAAATTAGACAAAATGACTACAGCAAAAAAACAAAAACATTTACTAACGCAAAGTAAGATTCAGTTATCGAACACTGTACATAGTTCTGCTATATTTAGCGTCGATTCGTGTGAAGATGTCATTTTCATGTGATACTGCATCGTAAATATAATACAGGAGGTAAACATAAACAGTACCGTCTGACAAACATGCATTATGACTTTCTCTATGTGAATATATAGAACATGTGATCGCCTTAATGTCATGCATGTGCTTCTATGTCATACATCGTTATGCGGTCTCGTGTTTTCATTATAACTATGACATTGAATAAGACCCAGTCATCTAGTTCTAAGACTTGGTACAATGCCCTCCTGGTAGTTGAGAATGAGTGGTGTATTTTGTTAGATTGTTTAGGTACCATAAAAAGGCTATGTAATCGATCTAGTTCCATTTGGCCGGGGGAGTCTACGTACGTGTACGAGGTTATCAACATATAGATATATGTCAAGACTATAACTGCATCCCCGAGAATAAAGCAAAAGTATTACAGAATATCAAACTTTAATGAACACACTCAAACAAATAATGCATCTAACATTGAAATGTATCAATCCAACGATAACAAAACCAACGCCGGTAAACACGTGTGTCGGTGACGATGGCCTGGAAAGTAAGCAAAGATGCTGTACATCGTATCAAGGTGAACATGGCGGTAACACATGTTGAAATTCTTTCCTTGATATGTAGGTGTGCGAAATGTTGTGTTTGAAAATAGCGATGAGCACAAGTCCGAAAAAGATCGTAAAAATACATAGTTGCTTAAACCACAATAAAGCATAATGCTCAACCAATCAGCTCGTGTATTCACGACATCACAAAATCAATAGCCAATCAGAAGGGTTTATTCCAAAGATCGCACAGTCGAAGAAACACAGTTTAAATATGTAATGAACGTTTATTGTCAGATTATGGGATTGCTTGTACATTAGTTTCTCTTAAAACTTTAAATTTTATATTGAAAGCTAACCATAATAAGTGTATGAAATGATGCAATTTAATGAAAATCGATATTTTTTAAACTTTTAACATTAGATGATTTCTTCGATAAGGTTATATTTTTATGACCATACTGTATATAGGATTGTGAATATAATGTTTAATCTGGATTCTGATATATAAGCTAAAAGTGCATATCATTGTAGGTTGATTCAACTATACATGTAGGAGTTTTTGTAGGTGCATGTAATATAGTTGCGAGTGAAAAAATAAAAATAAAAATCCAAATAAAGACACTGGGTTCGTGGAAATACTTTAACAAAGTATGTGGCAAAGTTGAATGAAACACTTATTCTTCAAATAACTATTTCTTCCACTGGCACTACTGTTCCAGCAGAATATGTAAGTGCAGTGTAACTTTTAAAAAAACCTGTAGCTAACAAGTATCATGTCTCTCATAAACAATCATACATTCGTCACTGTTATATACAAATGAAACTTTCTTGCTTTAAAGTCAATTACTTGTTGTTAGGTGAGTATATGTTTTGCCCTAAACACCAACACATATCAAAGCAAAACAATAATTGTATATAAACTGATAACACATTTAAATACAGTTTATTCCTTGTTACACACCGGTACAAGTTTTCAGTAAATGATTAGTCCACTCAACTTTTAATAACATACAGTCACATTTGTTAAAAGGTTGAGCTTGATTTATTTTACAACGATTACGTTGTATAACTAATATAAAGCATCCCCGTTGGCACCGATGTTTGCGTGAGTATGCGCTTTGTGTGTGT
>ENA-OREC01001200-OREC01001200.1-marine-metagenome-genome-assembly--contig:-NODE-1200-length-12639-cov-12.633259_pt1 | contig 12639 bp, 8 predicted proteins | sample MGYA00248626_ERZ508543 | MGnify/ENA primary metagenome ERZ508543 (study PRJEB26211, sample SAMN05518279) | marine metagenome | isolation source: Puget Sound, Washington, USA | host: Bankia setacea... | reverse complement strand
ATGACGATAATGATTATAAAGATACATGCAATAAAGATAATGACGATAATGATTATAAAGATACATGCAATAAAGATAATGATGATAATGATTATAAAGATACATGAAAATAGGGATAATGACGATAAGTATACATTCATAAAGAATAAATAGCATAAAGTCACGCGTTATGGTTTATACTTTTGAAGGTAACATTAAACAGTAGACATGTACGAGTATGTAACTATTGATGGTGTGAATCGTATATACATGTACATACGTGTTTAAGTTTCGTATCTTTGGTTTACAGGGATGGAAGTTGTGTCGTCTCGGATCTTGTCTCCCACTCCGATGTCAGCTATGCCATGAACAGTATTACAGCTTTCCATTTGGAACCTCGTAACTGCACGCATACAGCGGAATTTACATTTATTACATATGACAGGTTTATACATTAGCTGTGTGGTTCAACAACAAAATATATTGCGTTAAATGTTTGCTGCTGTGGAACTTCCGTACGTGGAATGTGACGTAAACTTCATCAGAACCAATCAAAATACCGGTTTATGAATCGTATAAGGATTAAGTGTGCCATATGTTGTAGATATAATAGTATGTTCTAGCGACATACTCATGACAGAATGTGTGATTTTGAAAGTGTATCAGGTGTAATTCATCTAATTGGTGCATCAGGTGTAATTCATCTAATTGGTGCATCAGTGAACGAATGATAATTATGTACATTCTATAGGAATATGGACAGTTTATTCAACAATAGAGTATACAACCCATGACTACATGATCCACAAACAATCTATGTGCCGGATGGCTTATTGAATATGAATATAACTATGGAAGGTAGCTTTAAAACGAGTGTTCTTTCGACACACATATAACACATGCATGTTTATTAATAAAATCGTATTGTTTTATACTATATCCTTGTGTGTACATTGTTTGAGCTTCAGTACACAAATTCACAATACAACACAATAACAGACTTCCTGATAAAAACCCTGCAGAAACGGTCCAACGCGATCCACCTTTATATCGATCTCCTACGCAGTGATCTCCCCTGACATTTAGAATCGACTGCAAGGAACGACAACTCAACTCTGCATTGGAGATTGACTTCATATTCCCCATGATCCGGGGATGGAGTAATTAAGTTTAGGAACTTGTGGCCCAACCCTTTTTTAACCATGATTTTATATATGGGAAAAATAAAATATGTTTAAATTATCCGTATACGTACAAGCATGTGGTGTAGAACTAGTAGAACTATAGACCCAGTACATTACAGTTGAATGTTTGCATCAGATTTAACCTTCAAACGAGCTCATTTTCTATACATCGACATATCCATACATAGTACGAAAAATGAAGGTCTCGGCGCATGTATGACATATCCAGTATGGAAGTAGTTTAAACCAAACCGTAAGTGATTCTATCCGCGAAATTATATCCTAAACCATCATTCATATCACGTGTATGTAGCTGTTTGTGCGTAGTTATTCGTTTACCAAATGTAATACAGATATATGTACAGCTATTTTGCTTCGGTGACTTGGATAAGACTGGCTAGTAAACGGGCTCGCATGGTAATCACTTGATTCTGTATTCATGCACGGTGTACCTTAAAGTTTACTATCTAGTATGTTTGTTGACATATAACTTGCTGAATTGCATAGCGCGGAGATAGCACAGTATGGTGAATGTGTATACGGTCAGAACACTTCAGCGTCCATTGCTTATCACGTGAGCTGAATTTAGTAAAACTAGTAAGGTGGAGTTACTATACTTGTGTATTTTAAACGGAAGTCATGTCAAGTCGGAGTGTCACTCGATTGATTCAAGGTTGTGCACAGTTGGGAAGAGCCAAGTTACACGTACCCGGACTAGCTTGCGCAGTGAGTACCAAAATACAAATTAACATTCATATTTCTGGATATGCAATTAGAAATTCGTACTTAAAATGCATATAATGTAGTGTATATGTATCTTTCACGCAACGGTTTGATAACTGACATTGCATGAAATAATAGTTGTAGCAGCGTCAGTTCTTATAGAGACAACAACAAGAACAGCAGCGACTATGTCGCCTGTGCACAGCAGCGTATACAGTAAACCAATTGGCTGCTAGGTAACGGTGACGCCAATCTTTCAGTTAACAGTTTACGCTGTCATTTCCATAAAAGATAACATACTAGAGGTTCAAAGTCCATGTATATAAAACTACTGAATATATGAGAGTGAACCCCCCCCCCTCATTTTCTACTTCCAAAAAACATCGTTCAAAATGTGCAAGAATGCACCCTTTAGTTTCTTCCTTAATTTCAAAACTTTCTCAGCAGTGGCAACTTTGGTTTAAAGGTCAGTGCTTTAGGTAATGTGCAGACTTTTTGTCATCTGTGAACACACATTATAGTCTGTTAAGTATTTATAGTAGATCATATTGACCGGACTGTCACACAGTCAGACAAGATGAATGTTTGCATTATTGAATGTGTTTAAATTTCTTGCTGTTTAGGGTTCAACTGTGTTATTAATTCGCAAGTATAATCAAACACTGCTATTTAGTCATGCGTTTTACAAATAAAATCAATACACCTCCCGAACCCACCGAAAAAGGCCTCCATGGAAAGTTTAAAGGAACGAAAATATTGCAACACATAAGGTGTAGTTTTTTCTTAAACCTTTTTATCAATTAGTATTCTGGATTCCAGTTCAAAATTAACTGGTATTCCGGATGCCGAGGGGGGGAGGGGGGGGTAACACCCTCATATATGTGCGCAAGTACGTTACGTTCATAACTATAGGCTACTAGTGGTATATGCAGTATACTCCGTGTAGAAATGCTGACAGTAGGTCAACATTGATCCATTTAAAGCATGTATACACATCAGTAACATGCGAATACATCCAACATAGTGTAAACAAATGTAGTTTATCATACAGATATATGTACTTAGTGTTTGCTAGTATATGTATACAATTAGTAAGTCAACATGTGTGAGGTGTTCCGGAGTGTATATGTCTTGTAATATGTGGTATTCCTCTGCAGCGCCATTTCTCAAACACTTTTCCAAAAGCAGCGGTAACCAATGACAAAATCTACGAGCTCCGAACCTACGCCGTCCACCCAAAAGACGTAAAAGCATTCGTGGACTTAAGCAAGGAATGGATGCACTTACGACTGAGCCATTCGAAGCTGGTCGGTTATTGGACAGCCGAACTAGGGGCCGGAATCAACGACATGGTACATATTTGGGAATACGGTGGGTGTTTAGATTCGTTACGTCAATATACATGCAGCAGCAATGTGGGCTGCTTGAAACCATAAAGCAGTACATGTTTAAAAGGCACGTGATTAACTTTAAGGGGAATTGGAAATTGTTTGTTCTTGCAACTAAATACTACATTATACTACAATAACCACCGCCACCACCACCAACAACAACAACACCACTGCTACTACATGTACTACTAGTCTAAAATTGTCGATGTTGAATGTACCGGCCGGTATTTACAGACAGCGTCCAGGAACTGTTATTTAATGGAGCCCCGATGCTGATGATGACAATTTCCACATTTGCCTACATGTTGACTATCTGTCCAGCTCACTCGTGCAGCCATTTAATCTTTTGTCTAATCTATAAATGACCTTGAGATATGGCGTGAATGTTGTTGGTGGTGCTTCTACTGCTGCTGACATCTCATTCATCAACGAAACCTTTTGATTAACTTATGCTACTAGCGCAATAGAATAGGAGCTTGGCCGGGACTTAAAATACAGTTCGAGTAATCGGCGGTGTTCGAGTTGTCAAGGTTCGAAAAAATGAGGCTTTACTGTATTAATGTACGATTTACAGATAGTTTAGAACAAAGGGCCTCAGTACGACAGAATCTCGCCGGTGACCCAGAATGGATCAACAAGTTCTTCAGTAAAATACTTCCATGGATGCAGAAGCAGGAGAATTCAGTGATCAGGTGCTACCCTGGGACAGACATTATGTATCCAGAAACTAAAGGTGAGTTTGAACATTTGTGTGTGATCTTCGCCTGCAAATTACATCTTGGGCGGTTCAGTTTCATATGAATTCGTCGCGTAGAATGCTCGGAAAACAATGGCCGATTTTGACGCAACTGATAAAGTTAATGTTGTATACTTATGTTGTCATCTTTTAGAATCGGACGCAAAACCTGAACAACAATGACCTTGAGTGACTTAGATTTCTGAGTTATGCAACGAGGTAAAAGTTCTCTGTCTTTAGAGGATTTACGAAGTCATTACACACAAGAAGCATAAAATATGTACTGGCACGTAATAAATTTCAGGGGCGTACGAGTTACAGTTCATTTACTCAGGTGTGACCCCAGAGCAGACGACTGCAGTATTAAAAGATCTCGACAGACCAGACGTCACTTTATTAGGGAGCTGGTACAACGCTCTTTCGCAACCTTGCTTTGGTAACCATTCTCTTTACAATGAAAATAATACGAGAATACTTTTTATTCGGAAATATATTTACTACATGGTTTAACTCTGTACGAGTATGTATAACACCAATGGTTAGTTTATAATATAAAATAGTTTAATGAGAATCACATGATTTGACTTTGACAAACTGTCCATATGTCTGTGTTTATCTAGATGAGGGATTTTAATTTGAAACTAACAAGGGCACAGGTTCACAAGTAAAGGTCTGTCTTGACACGTTTGCAACAGCTTCGTTCACATTTGCAACAGCTTCGTTCACATTGGCAACAGCTTCGTTCACATTTGCAACAGCTTCGTTCCATACATTTCGGTTGAGGAAGATACTTATAGATTATTCTAATGTGTTCTTGAACTATAAACGTTTACTTTTCCGAAGATTGAAGCCATTATGTACATGCATACATGCGTCCCATTTCTTTCATAAACCGGAAATGAAATTCACGTCTGCATTGTCGCCATATTGTTTTACTGCAGGTTGGTTACTGTGGCATAGTGATAAACTGGACAACATGGTTAAGTCAACCGTCAATATACCAGCTGAAACAGGTAATACAAAAGGTTTTCTACCTCTTAAAAGGAATATGTTTAACGTTTCGAAATACTGTCCAATGCGTAGAATATAGAGGTCGCCGTTTGTAGCGAATGGTCAATATTTAGTTCTTCATTGAAGCCCGCGCATTAGTGATCACATTAACATAAATATGCCAGTTTATCTATGAAGAACCAGGTAAATGCATGAAACAAAAATGATTAGCAAACAGTAGATATATATTGTATACATGACGTATTATATAAAAAAACATATCGAAGCCAGTAGTTAAATCATACCGTGGTTTGAATTCATGTTTTGTTCTCCTAAGACACTTGGTATATTCTCATTGACCTAAATGACTATTTTTCGAACAATTACGTTATCTTGACCAGTTTTCTAGAGTATGTACTCTTTATTACACACTACATCACAGTGAATGAGGTAAGACTGTGTTAGTTATGCTATAACGATTGTTGTTTTATTTCTGTTTCCAGGTGTGAAAGTCGTTGCCTCCAAATTAATGCTTCCAACAGCCTGGTCACCCATGTCATGATTACTTTGCTTCACTTTTTTAGTGTTTTCTAGTGTTTTATACTCAAAATAAGTTTAACAGAATCACATTAAATTGCGTTCGTGTTACAATGGCTCCCGGCTGACGCCATAACAAACACGCCTTCTCATGGAATAAGTATATGTAGGCAACGCCCCTCAAGCAGTATATTATTAACATACACCACGCCTATATATTGAAATGTATATTGACCACGCCTATATCCAAGTGTGTCCGGTCCGTCCATGTCAGACTCACAAAGATATAGTAGCACACCACGTCTACAGACCAAACATCTTTGGACAAGTACAACAGTGTATCATTGTATCGTCATTATAAATCATGACTTCCAATACGCCCTACGAAACTGTCGATCAGTGTTTTTGATTGATGAATTCAGGACAGAGGACATTGATATCATTCCAACATGTGTAACCAGATGTGTTGTGTGGGACCCATATGAACAAAATAGTTAGTGTGTAATCGTTCAAAGCATCTACTTGTTCAGTATAACGCATTACTTTTATGACATGTGAAATATTACTTATTTATAGAAAACGTAGCATTTGTGTACATTGTTGATGGGGTCGAAATGGGCCAACAGAAACATATCACAAATGCGAGGTTTTCTACGAACCACTGGTAATATATATACCGAGTTTGTATATCAACATGTATAATTGTATTCAGAGCTTGTGAATAAAAGTTTATATCAGCTACAAAATATGTTAACACTATAGTAGCAATAATCTGTTTAGCGATGGTAGGTTTTGTGTTCAGTGGCATCCAACATGTAGTCCTACACAGCATTACCAAAGGTAGGATACTCTACATTACTCGAATGGGCTTTATAAAATAATGTGAGCAATCCGATTTGTTTCAGAGTTAACAGTATTTTAATCATGATTCATTAAAACGTTATAATGCACCGTGCATTCGGGTAATCAATGATTGTATGGGTGAACTTCGTTTATTGGCATAGTTGCTGGAAGTAAGTAAGTTGGTGTTTCCTTGTCTATACATTGATTTGTTAACCAAAAGGCGAAACATAACTTCCATGTTCGAGGTTAACACCAATCAAACCTACCCGGCAAGAATATACACATTGCATTTGAGTAGTAAAGAGATGGTCGGTAAGCTACACTTTTTCAGTGAAAGCAGTTAAATGTTTATAACAACGGATGTTCCATGTTTTTTATACCGTATTTATTTGCGTTCATGGTACCCAGGCTATTCGTAACAAGTTTTAATATCATAAATTGTATGAGTAGCCTGGGTTTGGAGGAGGATAAATGCATGTCCGTGGCGTTTTAAATATACTATACCAAAAAAGTATAATGTGTTGACAACATATGTCACTTTTAGACAATTTAGAGTTTCACCGCCAAACTTACACCAGGGTACGTAAGGCAGCTTTGTCGTGGTCATGAATCTTGAATCGCGTTTTATATTTTATATCTTAAATACTAATATACAGTTTCGTTCCTTGCATGTGCATACCAGGGTGTTACTTGTATATTGCTGCTAATAGTTTGAATTGTCAAAGGGTCAAACGTACTGCCCGAACACGTCTGACCGTAATCAATGTTATGGTAACAATATCATTTCCTTAAAAAGGATCAGGTTGTGTCGTCTTTCTCTGTTTTGCGCTCACGCCTGTCTACATTGTCAACACGACCACACTACTGGAAAACACTGTCCTCTTCTCTTCGTCTATCTTGCTGCACAGCTTTCTCTGTCCATGTAAACTCGTAATTACGTGTCATACATTTCTGTTGGTGCTCTTGCATGGTGCATCGTTGTAGTATGCTCTGAAGTGTGTTGTTCTGTGTCACATAATCATTGCTGTAATGGGGACAGCTTGTACGTTGTCGAATGAGCTAATTGGTTCGCACGTGGGGTCGGATGCATGTAGCTACCATGGTCCAATAGAATATACCGGGTACAGAGATCTTAACTCACTGTAGACACAACCGTTTTTGATGGGTTAAATTTAACAATAAAAGCAAACACTAAATATACAAAACATAGCGGGACATGTAATGTGATGAAATGTGCCTTTTATATTTTTTTCCATTAAAATCATATTTAGTTACCGGTTACCCGGACTGTGCGCTATTCATTCAGATGATAATTTATGGTTACCGAGAGGTGTTGTTGTTTTATTTCGAACCATGCGTCCTTGTGGCCCCGTGGATTGAGCTTATTATTGTTTGGGACCCTTTCTTGTTTTGTTATACAAAGTCATTGCCCTTACTCCTTGTTAGACTAATCTTTTCCCTAGCTGTATGAACCACTGTTTGCCTAGCTTGTGTTGATTCTGTACTATTGGGGTGAATATCCTGTAATGTGGGTATAAAAAGTAACATTTGAGAAAAAAGGGGTTTCCTGTGGTTTGTATACAAATGGACTTACGGCTTAAGGAGTATTTAAAGCATATACATATTCACCTGTATTATCATTCTTGTTGTTGTTGGAAAGCGGTGCCACTGTTACTTCTACTACCTAGATATATGAGTATCAGCCGATTAGTACTGAAACGCGTGCCGTCTAAGTTGCATCGCATGAAATTACTGACAAAAACACGGACATTTTATATGCGGTTGTGAAGGTTTACGGAAAACAAGATTTTATTAAAAAGTTGGTAAAGTCCGTCTAATTAAGGTATAGCTCGTTACCGAATCTAAATACAGTGTGCATTTATGAATTATCTGAAATAAAATCAGAGCAGAATGTTCAATGATTTACGAAAATTGGCGATATTATACGGAAGTTACCGAACTATTTATGCACGGAATGTTTGTTAATCTATTGGATTGATTCTAATTAATTGATATGTTTTTTATCGACTTTTACTCGTTACATTAATCAATCAATATAAATCGAATACAAGATGGAGGCGATATATGAAGACTATATGGAGTATATGTCACCACTGGAGAGTTTTGGATTACATTTAACATCACCAGTAATATTCGCATCTTGCTCCTTTCATCTGGATGACATACTAGCAGGGGACCAGTTTAAAGGAAACGAAGATCTTGATGAGGTAAATACCATTTGCAGTTTACTACAGGTCTATGTATTTTCAATTATCGAGCTCCTGCATGTGTACTTAATTATTCCTCTGCCAAACAATACTGACAATTTTGGTAAAACAAGTCTACGCAAGTCAAGTCAAATACATGTAGTTTATTTGACATAAGCAAACAATATTCATCACTATAAACAGTATGAGTATTATAATGCATACATATCTAAGACAAGCATGCAAGTACATGTAAAATATTAACATAATGAAGTAATGGAAAGGAAAGAAAAAACAAGTAATACATACGCTATAGTTAACTCCTCTTCTGAAAAGCCTGATAAAAATCTCAACTACTTTTTACATACGCATCCCAACGCAGAAGTTGACGTCTCTATAGTCGTGCCTACCGTGAACATCATGCACTTTACAGTTAACCAAAACGCACACGTAAAACTGCCAGGGTATATTGACAAGAAAAAATCATGCGTAGTTAATGTCTTTAATATACATGTATCGATATTCATGTTCTTAGCATGTGTCTTTGTTCATTTGTTAACTGCACCAAGTTTATATTTCCACGTTGACATACATTGTATTGATGAACGCACTAAAGAGACAATTGCACGGATATACGAGAGATCTTCAAAAATACATAGACTTTTTCTGTCTGGAATGTAATATGTCACACAGAGCATACATTACATTAAAAACATACATTACTGAAAACCTCTATTTGCCTTCTGTAAGAACTGAAATAATGATAAACATGTAACCATTTACCAATGACATATGGGGTTTTGAACACAGTCACCATGGCCGATGTGGAGCACGCTAGGGAAGCTATAATTAGCGACGTCAGTAACGTCGGTTTATTGAACTGGGAACGTCAATCACTTACTTACTAAGTATTCGCCATTGTAATTTGTATGCTATACATGTTCGATGTCGTTTCATCACTTGTTGAAGAAAGCTCTATACCAATCATGATTATATTGCGAGATGATGTTTGCTGAGGCTGGGCCTAATTCGGGAAGGGATGAAAATCGGCGGCCCTTTAATTGTGACTTGACTTTAGGATATACATCGAAATCAAATGGTGCTAGATCCGGGGAATATGGAAAGTGATCAACTCTCCCAAATACAAGGACATCTAGCTCTAACAATGTGGATGCTATCGTATGAGGTGGTGTGTTGTTTTGATGAATACGATAGTGTTCTATTGGAACCCATGATTGCTTCATACTTAGTGCGAATTCTTTTTCATAGTGTTTGACAACGATTTTGAACCTCACACACGCCTCTCCTTTTCACTGTCCTTAAGCAAACGTGGTGCATATACATTGGACATATGCAAATATTCAGTCAATATCATGAAGACAGTCCATATACTCACATAAGCCATGTTTGCTAAAGCCCAAACCGTTACACGCAGATCAATATCAAGCGCGTCCCGAATTGACGTTACATGGCGTGACGTCATTTTCAATTATTGGTTTCTGATCTCTGTCCTTGTCATCAACTAGCGAACTTCTTCCGTCTGAACCGCTTGTGCCGACGCACACCAACGCACATGTTAGGTATTGATGCTATATAGTCGTGTGCATCATATTGAACGTTTCTGTAGACGTCTTTCCGAGCTAAACTTAATAATCGCTCTCACTTCCGCTCTATGTGATGATGTCATTACGAGATTAATATTGCCAAGCGCTGTCGTCAAAAATAACGTTGACTTTGCCGTCTAAGGTGCAAATGAAATGACACTTTAGGGTTACGTCACAAAAAGTATTGGATAACTATAAACGCATTATTATTGGTGTGTAATACTCTTGATAGAAAGAAAAAATGACGTACTCCGCCTAGGCGTTAATATGGTTATTAAAACGTTTATTTCTTAGAACGTATTGGAACAAATGCAGTCACACTTTCTGTACTAATTACAAGAGGACACAGGTTTTCGTTAATACATATTATATTATTATGTGATCAAAAATTAATCTTACACACATAAAGTCACACATATTTATGGAAAATCCCTCGTACATATACATACGTTGAGAATAACGCATGCTTCGAAGAAGTTGAAGAACGTGCGAGTTGATCTGTTTGAAATGAACACAAAAATTATGTGTTCGTACCTGATGTGCACCAACGTTAATTAAGTGGGACAAAAGGTATTATCATTGTTTGTTCATACATGTTCGTGAATATGCTCGAGCACTGGTAGAACAGAACAGAACAGAACAGAACTCTTCTTCCAGTGAAAGTGCGTGTGACAATTAAATTATCATAACCTAACATTTGGGGATGTTTTACTTAACATACGAAACCAAGCCATTTATTGGTCTGGAAGTTCCACCGGACCTAGTTTTACTTTATGACTTCCGTTGTCCTCCTCATGTTTTACAATGTGCACATTAGAAGAACACGCGTGCTCCCACAATGCAATTTCAAATATGGTGGACAAAGAGGAATGTACAAATACAAAATGTCATTTTTGAAAAGAATTCTTCAAAATGCAAACATTAAAGGATGAATATTTACGTTAAGTAAACAAATAATAAGTTTTAAATGTAAAACTCACCCAAGCAAGTTGCATTATGGCTAATTATGGCAATTTGCAGGGAGACGCGGACCAGCCGACGAACCGTCACGAGAAAAGTTTGGGACTTTTGACAACGAAGTTCGTGTCACTACTTCAAAAAGCAGAGGATGGTGTTTTGGACTTGAAAGTTGTAAGAATTATTTTACAATATAGCTTTAAATGAATAAACTGCGCGCATGTATTATTTATCAGCTGTCAAAGTTTGATTTTGACAACCAAGTTAAGGTTTGACAGTTATCAACTTTTTAAGTTAAAGGAGTTATAAATCTGGTTTCCCATTCAAAAACATCAATACAAATGTATGAATTCAAAAATAACAGTGTTTGGTTGTTTTTCTTTGTGAAGACAGTTAAATTAATCAATAATCAACACAGTTTTCAGTCTTAAAGTTTGATTGACAAAAGTGTAAACATTGGGCTCTTTATTTTTTTAGTACATTTTACATTAGTATACTAATTCTTTTGTATTACTTGCTGACATTGCCATAAGCATCAAGACTTTCAATAGAATAACGGCATGCCTTTCTCTATTCAACCTCGCTATCTTTGTCTGAACTGTTAAATTGTGTTTTAACTTGAAGAGTCAAACTGAATCACTGATTGACCACACTGAATTATGGTCATTTCGTAACCTCGCCACTTCGTAATCGCGTAATGTTGGTCACTTCGTAACCGCGCGTTGGTCAATTTGTAACCGTTGGAAAAATTACTTGGTAAACTTGAAACGTTGGTTTAAAAGTAGTACTAAAATGCATAAATATTTTCTATATTATGTTTAGTTTATTATGTATATGTACATGATTACTGGAATACAACAGTTGTAAGAAATTATAATAAATGGCGTTGTGTATTTTCTGAGTTTGGAAACATTGGTGCAATCAAAAAGTTGTTTTAATCTATACATGCTAGGATTGGTCCAGTAATATTTAGAAATATATCGTTTTCGGTGGTCAGTAAATATAGAGCATGCGATAACGAAGAGGTATTTATCTTCAATTGTGTTACATGTAATACACATTCTGTCTTCACGTGGAATACAGTGTGGGCATTGCCACCTACCGGTTTCAATAAAAAGGTAATGAGAAGAGAGCATTAACCTTGACAACGCTGCAGTTAAAGTAGTACCTAAATTACATTTTAAATAAAACTGAAAAATTAAATATAACAATTGATTTAAAAAAAGTGCTACGTGATGAATTTCCAGTTCTGTACATTGTTATCACGCAAGCATTGTTCGAAAACACGAACAAAAGCATTTACGTTACCGACGCCCTGAGCTAACCAAACTTCATAGAAGCCTAATACATGTAATGATAATAAATGTTGAAGTAACGTAACCCAAGATACTTTATGAGGATACAAGACTGTATCGGTTTTTAAAACTTCATAAATAATTGTACAATACTTTAAATCTTCACTACTTGTTATTTTGAGCCAGTATTTTA
>ENA-OREC01001199-OREC01001199.1-marine-metagenome-genome-assembly--contig:-NODE-1199-length-12641-cov-11.099013_pt1 | contig 12641 bp, 8 predicted proteins | sample MGYA00248626_ERZ508543 | MGnify/ENA primary metagenome ERZ508543 (study PRJEB26211, sample SAMN05518279) | marine metagenome | isolation source: Puget Sound, Washington, USA | host: Bankia setacea... | reverse complement strand
TCGGAACACTTCACTCATCAAATCAAGATGTTTCAGTCAGTCTGAGTTTAATATTAGTTCAGAGACACAGAAAATATATGTTTTGAAAGCTAAACAATCGTTATCTGAGGATGTAATAATGTTGTATTACGATGTCATCGCGTTATTTGGACAAGGTCTGGGATTCGTGTAGGCTTGTAGATTTTCGAAATAAAAAGCTTGATTTTAAACTTTAAATAATGAGTATTATGTTTTGTATATGCACCATATCCGTTATTCATGGTCGCCACCTTTTCGATTGCAATAATAAAATCTGGTAAACTTGAACCAATGTTTTATGGGCGATTCTCACATGCGTCGTTATGTTGTTGTCTAAGTTGCTCTCATCATTAATAGTGGTTGACATCTCATCTGCATCTTCAGTGGTTTTGTCATTCCGACTGGCATTTTTCCGAAGGGTTGACCGGCTTGTCCCGTAATGTAAAAAATATGTTTAAATTGAGTGACAAGTCATGTCACATTACGATAATAATGATGATTAGTTGAAAAATATAATGACAATCACTATGTTATATTCGACGCAAAGAGGTACACCGCATAGAATCAGGAGAACTTACCCATATGGGTTCATTCATATTTGTAACATTAAACATGAACTAAGTACAGAGGTATTTGTTATAAACTACCACTAGGACATTTACCACAATGTATAGGCTCTGAGATGTATGCATACGAAATGAGCACACTATCAATTTATATTATTAAGTCAGTTGTTAAATTCAGAATCCAGAATCCAGAATCCAGTGATACGCAAATGCCTTATCCCTCGCGAAACAGTAACTGCCATCAAGGGAGAAAATGATTTTATTCTTGTTAATAGTTTGTAAGCACAACTGGGTAGCTTGTTAACATGGCGTCTCAAAATAAACCTTTATAAAAACGAACGTATGTATTTTTGAAGATACAATGTTTTAATAACTTTGAATGGTACACTAACGGTGAAAAACTTGAAATTGTTGAACATTTGATTTATCTTTGAATAAATGTGGTAAAACATTGAATCGGATGTATGCTTTAAGAGCTATAAATAGTGTATTGGTAATGTCAAAAAAAGTAAAACCTAATATTAAAAACAAAACTATATCTGAAAAAAAAACCCAGGAAAAACGGCCATTTGCATTTGCGGACCAAACGGTAAATCGACCTCATCCATTTATTTATAATACGCATACTTGACTGAACAATAGATTGAACAAATTCAGGGCAAATCAATTTCATTTTGGTCATTTTATTCTCCCTACGTGCTCGCATAAATAAACAACAATGTACTGGCAGCCCCCGTTCCGCCGACAAGATCTTGAGGACGCTTGTCTTTAAGAAACTCTGCAGCCTCGGTTTGATGTGTGGCGTCTAGAGGTGACATGGCTGCCAGACAAAACGCCGCCCAACCCTGTTAACAATAAAAACAGAAATACAAAACGTCGCCCAACCCTGTTAACAATAAAAACACCTCCAGACGAAATGCCGCCCAACCCTGTTAACAATAAAAACAGAAATATACACAAGTTGGTAGTCCAATTGTATTAACGTTGTTGACAAACCTGGGATACCTCAATGGATTTTAAAACCTACTCATTCAATACAACATATCGTAGTTGTTCAATGCTGTGTTACGATTAACCCATTACAAATACAATGTACGTACACAACTAATTATTACAAAGCTTACGTAAGTCATACATATGAAACGTGTGCTTGAATCAGCGTGTGTTAAATGATCTAACCCCATACATGACCAGGGATAGTACCATAACTAGATGTAGGTAATATATGGTCGTAAAACTATACATTAAACAGAGTTCAAATCGTCTATAATAATCATGTTTTGATGAATCAGTTAAGCCTGTTCTCAATTGTGGCATATTTACAACTCGTGCGTGCTTTGTTTTATAACAGGAACGTATGGTAAAAATGTGACCGTTAGTTCAAAAATGTCTTATAAGCACATTACACTTATTAAACATTCTCTTTGTCCATCATGTTTCATTATTACTTTCGACTTGCCAACTGAAAGGAGTAGGAACCGAGGTTTTACAATTTCCTCTAACCGAAATGACACAGTTGTGGATCACGGTTAGTGTAGACTAACAGAAGCAACATGAACCACAGCCAGTAGAGTATGCTGACATATTACCGTATTGAGTTGTCTATCTCTTTCTGTTTGGTCAGCCATACTGTAGAGGGCTTCCCGCTCGGGGTGTATAGCGGAAGTACACGAATGTTCAATGGAAGATGCCCAGTCCTGCAACAACAGTGCATTGTAGATCAAGCTTAAACTTATATATATATAGAAAAAGCAAACACACAACACAAGTCTCAGAGTGTAGAAGCTGTTGAATATTTGTGGCTATGGATCACTAGTGGGAAAAGGAAAACAAGAAACTGGAAGTTTTAATTTATAGACAGTCTATTAATAGTATGGTAGAGGTCCAAGTTTGGTTTGTCCCTTAGCAACAATGTGCATGGAAGTGGACTAAACAGTCGACAATTAATAAGCTACGACCATTTTCTTTTCATGAGTAACCATGGTGACAACGCAGACAATATCATTAAGACTTTGATATTAATATTTGAACCATCAACACAGCAGATCATTTAGTGTCTTACCTTGTCGACCCAGTATCTGGACGCTGCTGTGATTGGGATGACTTGGATTCCTACAAGACACGCGTGCCTCATTGGAAACCTATTGGGATCACATGGCCAGTCCAGAGTATATACGTAGAAACTGTCCTCGGCAATTTGTCCGCATACACCGGTGTCCTGAATAACTGGCGGAAAATTCTGGCGGTTATGCCCACGGACTTGCCAATACTCGCGCACTGAAAGTAGTTCCATTGCCAACAAGACCTGTCCTGTGTGTTGCAGACGATCATCACCGAACGCTTCTCCAAGGGCCGCAACTCCATGGTAACAATTCAATGACTGAAATGTGTTCAGGAATCATTGAATCGCCCAAATATAAATTAAACACCTGCAAACTGCTTTTAGTCCCCCACATATGCATGACTAGTATATATTATATAGTTATTATTGTATCACAGGCATGTGGTTGTTCAAAATCGTTGAAAAGTAGGAAATTGTGACAACGCTTTTCGCATCACGTCTATGTACGTTTAATTTTGATCTTGGACCATGTTTATTTCATAGTAATTTCTGTCGTTTCAAAGTTTCTAGCTACCTCTGACGCCGATTCTTCCTGTCTGGTTCCCGGTACAATACCTGAGGCCCAAGAGAAACCAGTGTAGATGTCCTTGTGTCGGGCAACAGGGAAAAAGGAATCCTGTGGACTTAGGTTACTCACATCTCGAGCAAGGAGATATATTCTGTTCTTGTTGGCTGGAGGTAATCAAAGAACAAGGCTTCATTTGTTGTGATAGTTTAAAGAAATAATACTAGGGCATGCTTGACAAGTACCTATTTTGTGTTCAATTTTTTTTTTCTGAATGATATTTCAGCAATAACAGTATGCGCATTTCTTATACTTTTTTTATTTGATTTTCAATTTTACCCAACTATGGATGTGTCTGCCATATCTTATAACTTGCTGAAAGATATTCGAGATACATACCTTGCCCCCAGTCTGGGTATTGCTTTACATAGTAAGCTAGTGCGTAAAGGAAATAACCAAGATGGAAATGATGATCGTTGTAGAAAGGGAACCCATAGTCTACTCCGAATGACAAATCCCCGTCTGTGGCCCTTAGGAATAGGCCTCCCCATACTGTGTCATAGTTGAACTTCCACATATCGTCCAGGGTATCTAGAAACAGAAACAATGTGTGCATTTCTCCTCGGTCGTCACGCTCAGTCGGAACTGAATCATCTTAACGGGAGCTTGGAAAAGAATACTAACTGATATATCACATAAACGTACCATACTCGACATAGAACCTTACATATACTATACTTCTGGAACACACACCATATTAGAGCATTTAACGAACCAAAATATGATTGAAAACTATTAGCATGACGAAAGAAATAAAATGAGATTGTATCGTAAGACAAATCTTTGTATACAAATATAATTGATCAACATAAATCAGTACGAACTATGCACATGGACTTGATTCGCTAGTTTTGGTGTTTATGTGTTTTCATGTTGAATATTGTTTAGGGACAGCAGTATAACATTCAACCGCATCGACAGTTCAACCATCCTACCCTGGATTCTGAGCCATTTCTCCAGACAGTCTTTTATAGAGTCATCTAGGCTGGTATAATGCACTGTCCCGAACTCTCTCGATATACTGGCCAGTCTTGACACCATACCTATAGCCTTGCCCACGTTATAACTGTCTGAACGAGAACATACCGAATCCAGGAACGTATTGTCGGCGTCACGTGATATGGCTGCTTCGATATCCTGTTGATATTAACGGACATGAGCTTTAAGTATCAGATATCCGCTTCCGATTTTAAAACATTTGTAAAATACAACGGAGAAAACTAACAAAAGTGTCGAACGTCAAGTTGATAGAAGTAGAAGTAGTCAGCTGCCATAAATAAAACAAATGTGCGTGTCATTAGTTTGTGTTATATTCAACAGCATTGACCAAGTTAACAATAAAAACAAACACGCGGTAACCCCGTGTCTAATGTAGTAAGAAGTTTGTGGACACATGGACTAAGCTGGTTTGTTTTCGAGAGACTACACATTACAATTAAGCTTTAGAATGGAATGTTCCTCGATGAGTTGAAACATTATGTTAATACTACGCCAAATTCCGAGATATAGGGACTCTGTTCACTTCTTATATTTGACCTGTTCAACATGCACACAAACCTGTCTTTGTTGAGATGTCAGACTTGCTACAGACGCTGTGTCAGGCATCATAGACGCACGTGGTAGATCCATCTCTAGATCCCAGTCTCCACCCTTGTAACCATAGAAACCAAACAACGTATCTACCAAGCGAGCACCGGCTGTTTTTTTTAGAACAAGTTCCTGTGAATAGGTGACGTAGACGTCAAAACGATGTCCAAGAGCGTTTTAGTCCTTGAATTTGTGTTTAACTTAAATTGTTGATGAATGATAAATCAACTTAGATTATGTGTGCTTTATTATGAATCTGAATCACTGCTGTTGTATGCAATAGTTGTTAACTGATACAAGAGCGGTAATGAAATGCGCAACACCCTTTCATGGCCCTTATCACATGCTTCAATAAATATCAAATAAATCATGTTCACCAAACGCCAATAGACACTCTCTCTTAACCGGAAACCACACTAAACATTTTCGATGTTCCGGATGAGGTCCGGTTTGGAGAGGGATAAATGTTGGATTGTATGAAGCAATACGTCATAAAACGACAATTTTTAAAGGCAATCAGCTTTGTTCATAGAACATCCAACACAAATCACTTACATGATGGGGCATTGCCAACATCAACAGTTCTGACGTTGCTGTCTGCGCATATTTGGTGTTGGGATGCCAGTTAAAGGTTGCATGTGCAGTGTTGGTACTCTCGCTGACGCAATATGAGGTACCCGGTTTGTAGGAGTAAACACCAGAATAACTGTCGAACACTGAGTCGTTTCCATGGTTACCCCTTGGTCCAGATCCTGTAAACGATATGTTGGAGAGCAAGTTTTGAATGATAACAAGTATGCTGAAGTTAACGATAGTAGGCATGAACCTAATTTCTAAGCAACTTTGATAACTATTTACAGGTGACATGCCACACGATGGAAGTTTGTGTTTTTTCTATAGATTGTGGGAAGATATCCAATGTGTAAGAGGTCATTTTTTGTATTTGGTATTTGTCTGTCTAGAAGGCATACTTCGTTTTTAGCACAAGGACATATAGACGGGAACATTTAAGTGAACGTTTACCTATATACGCTAGCTGCATTATTCCAGTGAAGTCGTCACCAGAGTTAGGAGTAAATGTGATGCTATCTTGATTTACGTGCGGAGTGACCTCTTCACTGAAGTATAACACGTACTTTCTGGTCTGAAAAAAGGATAACAATCAGTACAAACAACTGTTACAACAAAAGTCCTCAATATTAAGCGTTCTCTCTGAGGTCTAAACATTTTAACCCCAAATAACACTTTGATTGGTTTCTGTAACTTGTTGCAATGTCCATCTTTATGGATGAAATGACACGCGAACAATTCTGTTTCGACTGTTTCGGTATATTAGCCAAGTGATTTGTAACATCATTCATTCAACACAAGTAGTAGATTCTAGATTCGTGAAACGTTAGTTGGTCTCTTGAATATGTACAGTGCTTAACCTGGTTATGAGTTCCGCACTTATTTATTCAACATATGAATGTGGTGATCTATGATATTTATCTTCAGATAAAACAGTAATCAATCTATAAATTCGATATGCTATAGTATCAGCTATATACCAATGCATCATTAGGGTACACCATAGATGAAGTTGATGATGACTGTGACGATGACAATGGTACTGATGATGGTAGTTGTTGTGGTTGTGGTTGTTGTTGATAATGACGACGACGACGTTGACGACGACGACGATGATGATGATGATGATAACGAAGGCAATGATAATGATGTTGTTGAGAAGAAGAAAGTCTAATCGTCCACAACTCAACAACTTTGATTTAGAACAAGTCTTGGACATTGAAAAACACTTCTTTTATCAGTGTAAAGGATGAAGAGAAATTGTAATTGGTTTAACTTATATTTTTTACAATAAAATGATAAATGATTGTGCAAACTGTTTTGTCCGTCCTTTTTTAAGTATTATATTCGACGCTGAGTGACCATGTAACTTCAGTGGATCGATTCAAAGAAAGCTTATAACAGTTTTGATACGTTTGCCTCTTGGCGATAATAAGATGCTGCTGATAATGCTGATTGGCGACGACAACGACGACAACGACGATTATGACGACGAATGTATGTTTATGATGACGACGATAATGACGACGAATGTATGTTTATGACGACGACGACGACGACGATGATGATGACGATGATTGTTGTAGTGGAGGAGGAGGAGGAGAAGGAGGATCACCTGGTCTGGAAGATCTTTTCCTTGTTCATTCAGCTCAAGAATAAATTTTTGATTCGGGTTCAATTGGTCAACTGGACCACCTTGTCCTGCGAATTATATAAATAAAGTTAATCTAAACGCCATTGTGAAAACTAAATATTTTATTCCAAATACTTATACAAAGTCGAGGAGATGTGTTTAATGAGATACTTGCTGATATAATATAAACTGTTGTTTCTAAAAGCTACCTAGTAATTTAACAGCTCCAATCGAAGTTCCACAGTTAAATAACTCTGATACTTACCATAGCATACTAACATTTGACAAAAGGCAGCACAATTGATGGGTTATTTACCGGTAGTAGTCGTTTTCATGTATGTCGTCTGCGGGTTGGTGACGTGAGTAGTTGTAGGAACCCTTGTTGTGATTGGTGGGTTGGTATTGCCTGAGTTTGAGCCTCTACCACCATACTCCACGGACTGACCCGTTCCACAGACTATGTCAAATGGCTTGTCTATCCAACTAACGAAAGGTAACGTCACAAAACCCACGACGTTTAATGCAAACCTGTCAAAAAAGCACATTGAACGATGACGTTATATGAAAACTCTGAAAAGGATGACGGCTTTTAAAACACATCAACCATATCAACGTATGAATGTACACGTGACTCTTTAATTAAGCATTTAACTTCCGATCTAAAATACAGTAATGAAAATGAGACACACAAATGACATAAAATTATGTTTACATAAACCTAGTCGTATCTCGTCGCAACATGAGTACACATGTCTCTGGACAGTTCTCAGCAATGTTTTCTGAAAACTAAGTTTGATGGTTTCTTTAACTTATTTAACGTGTTTGTTTACAAACTTACTTTATACGTTGAGAAGGAGCCTGGTAATGCACTGTAATAACGTTGCCCTGTCTTAAACAATGTGAGTCGTCACAGTTTCGCATGGCTGGTGGATGGCCCCATGTATCACTGTCTTCCACTGCATACTGAATCTATAGGAAACCATACAAAATGAAGGACTAGACGAGCAACATCAACATGAAAATGTCATGTTCAAATATCTCTTTGTTAAACTCTTATTTGATTTACATTTACTTCTCCTGCAGAGCTAGGTTTGTTTTCAGAAACGAAGTGAATAATGTTGTATATCATCTTACCGCACCGACCCCATCTTGTATTGCATTTCCGGCGACATCTATTCTTAGTTCCAGAGTATTTCCGCTGTCGCACGTGGCATGTAACGCGATGTCATCTACACTGGCGCGTGTTTGCACTTGTCGCCTGCCAGACGTACACGTCACTTCCTCTGCGTGGTCTACCCAGTCCGGTGGCAGAACGTAGTGGCCGATGTAATTGATGGCGTATTTCATTTGACCTGGAATATGTGTCGCGCTACAGAACTATGGAACATGCCAGACATATAGGCACGGTTTCGTACATTCAACTATATCAACATAATGCTGATATCTTGTGATAATATAACTCAAAGAAGGGTACCTCTTTAACATTTTAACTTCTGTAACACTATTAACATGTTCTCACTGTGACGGTGACATACCATTAAAGTTCAGACATAATTACACTCACACAAATAGCGCTGTTTCTGATGTCAAATGTTGAACAAACGTAAAACTGTAATTACCAGAAGCATTTGGAACTGATATGAGGACAGTTTTGCCTTCATCCTCCAAACGACAACTTGTGACGTCACAGGTATGCATGCCATGACTTCCGTCATAGTCTGTTGCTGTATTTGCCGCCCATTGTATCAAAGTCACGTCTTTTATCGGTCTCGTGTTACGTAACGTGATTTCAAGATTGGAACCTGAACACGTGGCACTAAGGTATCCACTTCCCCCATCGCTACCTATAATCGGGATTCTAATTAAAACTAGATATCTCGCTCACAGGCTTGCTACACGTGTATAATTTGGCGCTCACTTTATACTGGCATTACTAATTTATGTCAAGCGTTAACACTTGTGTTAATGCATATAATGTGTTATATGCATACTGTATGCTAAATATAGCATCGAATATCAACGTGTTATTGTTGTCGAGTTCTTCTATTGTCAAAAGTCAAATATGTGTCTAAAGTTATACACACCGTAGCAATGTATGCAATCAATTCAGATTCAATTTAAACTTTTGTTTATACGTTTTTGGTAAACAAACAATGAAGTCTATGTTTCGGTAAGTTAGCTTGTCTGTCATATCACAGTCCCAGTCAACACAACTAATGTACTATAAATGTGTCTAGACGCAACTTATACTAACTAGCTGGTGCCAGAGGACAGTCAAACTGATGTTGTTCGCCATTGATGTTATCCAGACAGTAGGGCGTTACGACAGGGTTGGCGTTCATGAACTTGTGTGTAAGGAGGACAGAGCCCCGAACCAGAGGTACCTGAAGAATCACACAAACAACATGCCAACTTATTAGACAGTATAGAGTGATGCTAAACTATGGGATGGCCGAATCTTAGTTCAGGCAGCTTGTGACCCCTTTACTTGTATGTATGTAACTACGTCAAGTGTATATGTGTGAGTAACATGTAAAGTGATGGCAATACTGTGGCATAAAGTATGTTTTATTCAAAGGTATAAATACATAAAACGTATGTGCCTTTTAATTAGCTTACTCCCTTTCTCTATATAAGTTGTGTATCGTCTACAAAACAACGATCCATTTACGAAAATGCATTGATTTTGCAAAAGAAACTTACTTTTAAAGTGAAAGTAGCAGTTACACAGCTATGTTTCGGGCCTAATAATAATAATGAGCTTGCGTGTACATTTGAGGTTTGACATTTGTTGTGCATCACAAATCCAGTGGTTGTTGTTAAAACACAAATAAAACACAATAATCCTGACATTTCTTTCTATTATCCGGACATACACGTAAACAATTGAATAATAGTTTAGCAGACGATATTTTACCTCCATAGTGCCCGTGTTTCCGGTATACAAGAAGTTAGCGTACAAGTCTCCACAGTCCTGTAGTTCAGGTTCTCCACTTCCGCTGATACCGACCTTCACCCCTGACTGTCCTGAATGTCAAGGTTAATATGTGGTGAGCATGTTACAGAACAGGAGTGTATAACGATAAGCTTTGAACACGAGACAATATTTCCTACATCGCGCTACAACATTAAGACAACATTCGAATTCAATCTCCCAGGCAGAGTGGAGTTGTCGTGCTTTGCAGTCTCCCTTTAAAGTTCTTCTCATGTCTCAAAAGTAGTCTAATAACGGTTGAGGATTATAAAGACTTTGGGCAGAAGGTTCAACAAAATGACGGAACTTCCGAAGTAATCTCCTTTCTTTTCAAGTACATATTATAAAAGTTGCGTTTCGCAGACTCTAAACACGATGTTCTTGTCATAATCCTTAAACAGAGATATACTCTACTTGTAAAGGGGGGTCACTACGTTCGGGATTACATACGTCATATCAAAGGAGGACCTGAGGCTTGTCTGTCCTTTAACTCTTTAAATGGAGTATGGTGTGGTTCCAAGGGATGACACTTCAAGTTCACATTGGCTATTTGTCTAGCTAAGCATATGGTGTACCTCTGTTTCAAATATTGCGCGCACACACGTAATAAACATAAATATGAAGTGTAGTTTAATCATTTCAACCAACCCACCGTCAAAGTTTCCTAGTGGATTTCCATCGGGGCCGGTGATTTTCTGGAATACATTGGTGCCGAGGTCAAGTAGCGGGTGCCAGGGTTTACCATCCTCCCAGATAGACTGTCCATCAGCGTATACTGTACGTTCAGGGTCTACGAAACGCTTGAACTCGAATGCGTCATATACTATCCCTTCACTATCCATGGTTGCTACAAAACAACGTTCACATAGTCTGTATAGTTGTCTGATTATTTAAATATTCATCAGTATATGTGAACTTGTGTGTTGTGTTATAACTGCGATGTGTTACTACTTAGCACACATATTTTACTTTTTAAACTCCTCTTGTACGATATTTATGCAGTCACCAACTATTATTTATGTCCTTCTTCATAACTTGATCCTCCTTTTTTTCAACAACTAGTTTTATTGGATTATTTACAGATTGGCACCTTCGGTATTGGATATAACATCAAACTTACACATATATGGCCACAGCACCATTGGTTCCGGCCTTTCTTTTAACTGTGATGTGACAAAGTGATGCGTGGGAATCGTTCTTCTATCCCTGAACCCATTGGGAACTCTACGCGGTGGCTGGTGCTCCCGTATCTCGTGCGTGGCCTGATACACAGACAACGGGTCAAAGGTGTCCAGTACGGTGTCCTCGAGAGGCGTACAGTCTGATGGAACAGCGGTCACGTGTAATATATGCAGACTGAGAATAGCTGCACATACCACTGGAGATTGAAACATGTATTTAATTTGCGTACATACTGATCATACATGTATTTAAACTGAGACTACACGTTCGGTTATAATGTTATTGTTTGTTGAATGTATAATCTCATTAACATACACTTGTAAGTGTTTACAGAACGGTAGTGTAATCGTTTTGCGTTAACAGACATGTGAGCAGACAGTTCCTTCTTTTTATTTTGAAAGAAAGAAATCAATACAGAAAAGGATAACAATTAAAACAATACTATGTTCAAGCAATTACGGTGAGTAATTACAGATAAATAAATACCATGTTTAAACTAGATATAGAATATATTAGTCAAAGTTTACACATGTATCAGCTTTAATACATGTGGGTGTTCTTAGAGGAAAAAAGCTAGACGAAATGCCAGAATTTGGCTCCTTAATGCAAACCATTATTTTGTCTAAGGATCACCGTATTGTCCATTATTCTATTATAAATTCACTGCAAAAGGTATCGCTTGTAACCATATACATGTACTTATGTCAACAGTATAACACATTCGTTCCAGTGACAGTGTTTTTACAGTCTCCTAGCTGTTGCACACATACTAGATTTATTTTCTTTAAATAACCTGTACACAAAGATAATGACACTTTGTTGTTTGACTGCTCTTATAGGTAATTCCTTCACCGGAAGACTTCCATACGAACAGGAGGTACTGATCTGAACGTGGTATTTTGTTCCCCCAGAGGTTCAGATGTAAATTAAGGAGCCAATGAAACGACCTTTTACCGAAACAAAGAAAGCAAACTGACAAAAAGAAAGGAAAACGAAACTTGCCTAAGACTATGCCGTTATTCATCCTTCCAATTCCACACACTGTTTGATACAAACCCTTATGTTCTACAAGTATATGCTTTCAATCATCTACATTTATGTATGGATGTATCGTACGTATGTACTACTTAGTATTCTAATTGAATGTCGTATAGTTGCGCTTATCTCGTTCTTCTTTGTCCATATAAAGGTCAATTATCATTGTCATTGATTCATCTGTACTTAAAATAAAAATAGATAAGAAAACAGAGTGAGATAATGTGTACTTACGGTTTCAGATCAAACGGACATGCGCAATATATGTGCATGCGCACAAACAATATAAAACTGAAACAAGCATACACGCAAATAATATAGAACTGAAACAAGCATTCACGCACACAATATTAAACTGAAACAAGCATGCGCACAAACAATATATAACT
>ENA-OREC01001198-OREC01001198.1-marine-metagenome-genome-assembly--contig:-NODE-1198-length-12643-cov-7.262613_pt1 | contig 12643 bp, 4 predicted proteins | sample MGYA00248626_ERZ508543 | MGnify/ENA primary metagenome ERZ508543 (study PRJEB26211, sample SAMN05518279) | marine metagenome | isolation source: Puget Sound, Washington, USA | host: Bankia setacea... | reverse complement strand
GCGTACATAGCAATGGTAAAACGGCGTTGAATCGAGAGAGATTAATGTTTCACGGCTTTGGGTCATGGTTGCACAAATTACCGGAACCAGGAAGGCTTGTCAAGATTTTGGATGTCCTTTTATTTTTTGAACTGGCTGAACGGCTGGAGATTTCACAGCCTATGGCTTCCGACTATGAACGGGGGAAGCTGCGTTTACATGGCGAACTGATTATTCAGCTAAGTGAGATATTGGGTGTATCGGCTGACGAGATTCTGGGGATTAGCCCACCAAAGGCGGCTAAGGGAGCGGTTAAAAATCGAAGGCTAAGTCATCGACTTCAAGCCATTGATCAATTACCTAAGCGTGATCAGGATGCTTTGTTTCGGACTATCGATGCGTTTATTTCGAGAGCTTAAAACAAAAACAGCGGCCTAAGCCGCTGTTTACAAAGCACTAAATTCAATGCTTCAAATCAATGAGCCATTTACTAAATTCTCGTGTAGCTTCCTCGTCGCCACTTAAACCCATAGAGTCCGTTTCAACAGTCCATAAAAAATCAAATACTTGCTCTTCAGAGCCTCCCTCTTTCAAGAGCTTACACAGATTGGGCAAATACCCGTCATACTCACCCATTTCCTCAGAATAAGAGCAAACTCCTATCGGGTCCCATCTTTTATGAACAGCCTCTCGAACAAGGTTGTAAAAGTCTAAATCAATATTTGATGCCATCATTTAAGCCCAGGAATCACGGTAATAACGTTTCCTGTTTCAGAATTCGTTACAACCCTTAACTTATTAACCGTATCAGTATAAAGCGATGTATTTGGCTTGTTCCCCGCTGACCGAGCGCCATTTTGCAAAGCGTTTTCAATTACTGATGGGGTATAGCCCCTCTCTTGCATCCTATCAATAGCATGGCCACTGTAATCACGGCCATTGATAGTTTCTGGGGCATTTCTTGGCTTGGGAGCATTAGGATTAGGGAAATTATTCTGCTGGCCAGAGCGTCCGACAGGAGTCCTTGCACTCTTTGCAACCCCACTCCGCCCAAGTGCCGCAGGATTAACCCTTTTAGCTATAATAAGTACAAGAATCGTAGTAGTCACGGGCCCTAAATCGTAAGCCAATCGCTGCTCGTCCGTAAATCCTGAAGTATTAAAAGATGATTGGTACTTCCCAGTCCAAAAACTCAGTCGAGTAAAATCGTACTCTGCAAGGCTCGGAGGAAGCAATAAACCCAAACCAGAATTTTCATAAATTCCTTCCATAAAATTATCATACACCCCCATCAAGTGGGCTTTAGTATAGCCACTCCCGCCAACCCCCTCACTCTGGTCATACTGACTCATCCCATTAAAACGATTAGGCGTCGGATCACCCCCAGAGCTACTACTATCCGTAATACTACCGGCCTGGGCTTCCCCGTAGCTCGGCGTAAAGACGTTTCCAGCCAGCGTATCCTGAAATTCAGCGTTACTGCGTGCAATGCTGGCGTCGATAATACCAATTTGCGGCCCGCCTGTAGTTCTTTTCGGCAGTTCCGGTGCATCAACTCCAGGTACACCTTGATCAATCACCGGCGCAGGATTATCGACAACGGTAACCACCTGCGAGGCTGAACCATAAACACTCAGCTCCTCGTCGTAAGCGTCACCCTCAAAATACCCACTAGGGTCTACCGCACTCAACGGATTATTACGCACATACGAATACCGATTAAACGCCTGACTATCGGTAGGGTTCACCACAAAAATATCCGGACTTAAAAAACGCCCAATTAGCGGATCGTACACCCGGCCATTCATATGAATTAAGCCCAATTCATCCAATTGCTCGTGCCCAGTAAAACCCCGTGTAGTGACATCTGACACGCTCGGTCTACCGGTTTTCCAATCGGCCATTTGACGATTACCCCAAGGGTCAAAGCTTAGGCGCTCAACAATACCACCGCGATCATCGGTAACCGTCTCCACAGAGCCCAAATGGTCAAACAGTAGGTAGTTCACCTCCGTAGTTACGCTGGTTTGGGTATGCACATAAAAACCATCAACGGTGGTTTTCTGGGTACTGTCAATCAAACCAACCTCAACCACCTCTTCAAATGCACCACCAGCAAGGTAGTAGGTGGTTTTATCGCCATTAACCTGCTTAAAGCGCTGGTGATCGGGGCCATAGGTAAACTGAACATCGCCTAGCTGTGTGGGCTTATTGAACACATCGTAGTCAAGCGTGTCGCTCCCTCTGGTTACCATATTGCCGTAAGCATCGTAACCGTAACTTACCCCGGCAGCCCCCGTAGCGGCATGTACTCCAGCGTTATTGGTGGAATCTGGATCGTAAGTAATAATGCCATCGGCGCCTACATCACTCTTGTAATTGAGGTTGCCTAAATCGTCATAGCCATAATCGACTACCCTTGGCGACACAGTTAAGCCCATGGTAGTGCTCGATTGCACACGATTCAGGTCATCGTATTCAAAGGTTTCAGAGAAATTTTCCGTGGTTTCGCCAAGCCAATCACTACGCTGAGAATAGCGATAGTCGAGATTACCCAGTGAATCAAAGCCATAGGACAGCGCCTGTATATTGCCTAGCATTTTACTAAAGGGGTTCGATGTATGCAGCCGCGCACTAAGAATGGAGTTCAATGAGCCGTCTGATGAATCGTACGTACGCTCGGTGATTACACCATTCCCATACAGGCTATGAGTAAACATACCGCGATTGTCTACGTCGTCGCCCAGCGCCCATATAATGAGGTTGCTGTCACTTTGATTCAGTGTACGCACCGGCATGCCGGCAGCGCTGTATTGCCGCTCTATCACTAGCCCACTAGGATAACTCTCGGTTTCGAGGCGACTGAACACGTCATAACTGTAACCAAACCGCCTCTCTCCCAGGCCGGCAACGTTTGCAGTGACTTGGTCTAACCTAAGGAGGCTGTCGTACCTATAGGCTTCGCTATAACCATTTCCGGACGCCGTGGAAAGCGTTCCTACTTTATTATTTTGGTCCCATGTCCAATCAAAGCTGGTTGTAGCACCTTCAGCTGGCGTATCTAAACGAGAGGTTTTCCTGCCCAACACGTCATAACCATAAGCAATGGATTTAGCCGTTTCTCCCTCACCCCAAGTTTGAACCCGAAGCTCACCGAAACCGTTATAGTCAAAACCAATAGTACCCGCATCAGGGTCAGTAAGCTCCATTTTACGACCGGCGACATCAAACACGGCTGAGATGGTAGTAAGCGCATCGTCATTTACAATAGTCGTCGCCAGATTGCCATGAGCATCGTAGCTGTAGCTAACAGGAATATCTTCTGCATCTTCAACCCGGGCTAACTGACCCAGTGCGTTCGTGTAGCTGGTTTTAGAGCGTGCACTAGTGCCACCGTACGAATCCACTACTGTCGTTGTTATCTCGGCGGTAAGAATGCTGTCCTCTTGCCCGTAGACAACAGTTACGCTACCGCCGTTGGGGTGTTCAACGGTTTCGGGGCGATTCAATGAATCGTAACCGGTGTAAACTGTCCAGTGGGCAGCGGTAATGCGGTAAGGTTCAGACACACGATAAACGCGCCCGTCGGCGTAGTATTCGGTATCCACCTTGACGACCTCACCATTAAACAGGTAAACCTCTTCACGAATGGGTCGTTGTAAAATATCGAAGTAACTCACCGTGAGAGGTGTACCTAACTCATAAGGAAGGCTGCTGTTGCTATTGACCGTTTCATTGGCAACCACAATTTTTGCATTCTCCGGGCAGGTAAACGGCGCCGAATCGCAAAAGTAAGATTTAGATTTTGAAACTGTACCGTCCGCAGATTCCACCTCCAAAAGCCGCCCCAAGGCATCGTAACGGCTTGTTGTTGTAAGAGTATTGGGATCTGCTACGGTCAGAACATTGCCATAACGGTTATCTACCGTAGTGGTTACACTGTGGTCGAGTGCATTGGTAATTGTTTGCGGGAATATACCCTCGGAAAAATCAGACAGGGTAACGCCGCGATCACCTAGCGCGCTACCGTCATAATCATTCGCCGAAGTGGTGGTGCCGGTAACCATACCAAGGCCAATATTTTCATCGGTAAGGTTTCGCGTAACCGTTGTTTGCGTTTCCATTTCAGTGCCAACAAACGCTCGTACTGTTGCAACATCTAAAGTACCGGGCTCTGCATCATATTCATATACCACCGTTTTCGTGTCGTCATTCGCTGCCGAATCAATTTCGCTTCGCCCAATAAAACCTAATAACCAGTTTTCAGTATCGTGGGTGACATCTGAATTAGTAACGCTCGCCTCACTCAACACACCAGTAACCACTAGGTCAACGCCCGAAGCGGTATAACCTGTGCCCACCTTTGTGGACTGTGAGGTTAGGGTGCCGTACTCGTCGTATTCATATTCCACTTTGGAAACACTGATAGGCTCAGATTCACTAGCTGTTGTTAACTGGTACTGCTTACTGACCGATGTCGACTGATATACAACACGGCTGTTGTCCGGGTGAGTTGTGTAAAAATGCTCTGATTTACTTAAGAGTGTTCCACTTGTTTCACGTACCGTAGCTTCCGCAACCCTGCCGATAAAGGGGAAATCTTGACGATACAGTGTTTCACTTTCTAGACCGGCCGTGGTGTTCGTTGTTTCGATTTTTTCGAAGCCAAGGTAGCCGCGGCCATTAGCATGAACTTTTGCACCCGTATAATTGAAATAAACGTGGTTGTACTCTTCCTGCCCATTACTGGAGTAGAAGTCTTTAACAATTTGAATACTGCGTTGTACGGGTAATTCTGGGTAGGTAGTTTGCACGGGTGTATAGATAGGCTTGCCGTTTTCGTTTTGATCATCAACAAGCTCACTGTACTCAAAACCGGTTACAACACCGAGGCCATTCGTAACGGTACTGAGCAGATCTGGCTGACCACGCTTGGCGTAATAAACATTTCCTTCTCTGTACATGTCTATTAAACCGTCATTATTAAAATCACCTCTAAAGATATTGGCAATATTTTCGTCGTAGTATTCAGTTGTTGTATTAACAACGCTCTTACCGTTACCACTCAACACTGTACCAAAATCACCGCCTTTCTCATCTGTTGCTTCTACATAAGAAATTGAGCCATTCTTATAGCGCGCAAGATAGGCGTTCGCTCCTGTAAGTAGGTCTTCCCTACCGTCCTTGTTAAAGTCGTAAGTGTAGCTGTATTGATTTGTACGCGACGTTATATCGAGTTCGACCGGATTAAAAAAGGTTGTAGCGTCGCCCTTATTGTACGCAACGTGCCAACGGACGTTGCCCTCATCATTTCTACGATGGTAGAAAATATCATTTAAACCATCACCATTAATATCGACTTCTGAAAAGTACATTCCGCCTCTTATACGGAATCGAATCCCCTTGGGTCCAGCCGGACAATAGCCGCAATATTCAAATGGCTTAGTTCCATTTACCAGCATAGCCCCCAATGAAGTGTAATAAGGCAACGCACTAGTTAATGTTGATACACTAATACGGATCTTACTGTCATTTTCTAGATTTACTTCATCTTCATCCGCAGAATTATCTGGATTAAGCCACATTAGATCAGGTATGCCATCGGAATTAACATTGATCAACTGGACATTCGACAAAGCGGATCTATAGTAAGACTCACTCGGCAAGGTAGAGTAGTAAGTTCCGTTTTGAATATAGAAATAGCTCCTTACCGTAATTTCATTAATCGTCGCGGGCTTCCATACTTTGAAGTCGTCATAGCCATCTGCATTAAAGTCGCCGGGCAAAATATTACAGCTGGTATCCTCTGACGCAATACAACCAAAATTATGCCACGCAACAGAATTTGAGGTTTCAGCTACTTTATCGAAATACTTAAAGTCAATGTATTTTCTGTTACCGACACCGCGCTGTACCATTAGCGCACGCCCCTGCGGGGTCATAGCAGGTACGGCAAAATCTACGGAAGAATTACTTGCACCGGTGTGTGTAAACACAATTTCGTCAAAACAACCCTCCACAGTCCCCCACATTATGCTGCCATCGTAATCAATAATATCGTTGTAACCGTCACCATCGAAGTCGAGAATAGTGGTGCCAATATCATCTAGCGCAGTACCGGAACAGGTTTCCAGAGCAACAGCCGCTTCAAAGCCAACCGCACCGTCATGCCAATCCATTGCTAACGGGCTTGCACACTGCCATACGCTCTGAGCTATGTTGTAGCCACATTTGGTGATCGAGGAGACTCGATCTCGATTGGTTGCAGCTCCGGCTTCATATGCCACGCGGTATTGACGCACACGCGTTGCGGACTCCAGCGAACTAATATCGGTTGCATCAACATAAGTCGTTACATACTCAAGCACCTTTTTTCGTTCAAAACGATGGCCAAGCTCATACCCCCAGGGCAAGTCACCCTCTCGATCCCGATACTCAAATACCACCATCGCTTCTGGAGAATACTTGATGTAGTGCGGTCGGTAGTCGCTGATTGTAGGGTCTTGCTCATAGTGAATGGTATAGAGGTTGCCATAGCTATCTTCTACTTTGTCGAGGGCCCAGCGCTTAATTTCATTTTTATTTAGCCCGGGCTGCTTTATGCGACTGTTTTGGCCGTCACTTTCATCGCCAAAATACAGCTTGTTACCATTTTTCAACCAAACCACAAAAGATTCATGGCCATTACCCTGACTACCGGACGCCACGATTTTAGAAAAATTCGCGATTTCGGTTTGATACTCAGCGTTTTCCGCCCAGTAATTTGCATCGCTCGCTGGCGCATTCTCGCTTGCGCTCAGCAGTAACGGGGTTCCATCAAAACATAGCCTATCTGAGGTTTCATATTTTTTGCTGGCCCCTGTCGCCTCGCTACCGTAGGTTTCCCTGCCCGGTTTACACCGATAAATGCTCGAGAAGCCAGACACCTGCCAACCCATTCCCATTACACCGTTACCCAGACGACTGCTATAGTTGAAACCGATATTTGGCCCAAGATTATTTACCGCAGGAGGAACGACAATTGGCAAATTGTAATTCGCTGCGCCGTTTCTAACATTTGCCCCCCCCTGGGTTATAGCAACAAAATCCGGAGCAGTAATGTCGGGTATAAAACTGGTATCCGTAAGATCGTATTTAAAGCTGTCTGGCGCTTGGGTATTAAAATGAAATTCCGAATATTCCCCCTCTACGGTAAAGTAGAAACTTCGTTGAGCCCTAACTCCGGCACCATCCCAAAGAATAACTGTAATTATTGCCTGCCCAACCTCACCTGCTGCGGGTGTAATCACTAATCGACAATTCTCGTTCAGACACGAATCAGAATCTGCAACAAAGTTAATAGTATCGGTGGGTACTAACGCTGAATTACTTATGCCAAAGGTAATCGGCATATCACCTGGCGCAGTTTCGGCATCGAATATATCCAGCGGCACTTCAAAAGTGGGGCCATTCACGCGGTTAACGGTGACAGATTCTATAGCTTCAAAAACAGGCTCATCATTAACCGGTGTAACCGTAACATCAAAAGTTTTATAAACTGTATTCGCAGGATGATCACTATCGCCCTTGTCCACCACCTTTAGCGTAATCGATGCAGTTCCATACATATTCAGATTCGGCGTAATTTTAATTTTCGCCGTGACCATATCTTCGGAGGTGGCACCATCGATAGGTGTTATTAGTACTTTGGATGGACTGATCAGCGCCCCATTACTGGAAGTGATTTCAATCTCCAACTCCTCGAAGGAGGTTTCTTCGTCACTGATATGAAACCCTACCTCTTTAGAGGTGTCCTCCGGCCAATTGGGAAAATAAGGCTTCCCAAGTGAAGGCGCGTCATTTACCCAATAGATAGGTAATGTAAGCGAGCTTGTTTTAGTCCCCCCAGGGCCCGTACATGTAACAGAAAAGTCCTCGGTATCATCGTCACTAAGATTGTCTGACGCATCATAATTGCCGCTTTCAACCACACCAGTCAATAACGGAAATTGATCAGACTCACACGACACCGCGTTGGTCGCTTGCCACATAAAGCTTGTATCTTCGCCTTCATTGATTGGAGCAGAACTAAAGCTTGACAACACCGTCGGCACAGGCTGATCTACGCGTACTGACTTGTGCTCACCCACCTGATGACAAGACGGGGTAGGAGGACCGCTCGGCTGAGCAGAGTATGTGCAGGAAAGAAGTTGATATGTATATGTTCCATCATTCTTCTTGAAGCTCTCTGTCTTAATCTCCTTACGTGTAGTTTTGGCGACAACGTTACCACCTGCGTTCGGGTTTTCTATTAACCAGCATTCGTCTACACAACTACCGAAAGTTATTACATACTCCCCCGAATTACTATCTTCAGGCACAGTCATAAATGCGGGAGTAGCATTTATGGATAGAGATATTGTTTTACTTCTACTTCCACCCAACCCCGTGCAATTAAGCGTAATAGTTTTAGTGGTACTCGCTACCAAATTATCTTCCGCTGTATATGGCCAGGAATCTGTCGTTCCAATTGAGTTCTTGCTAACACCTGTCGCCGTACAGGAATCGGCATTGGAAACATTCCAGGAGAATGTAGCACTCTTCCCCTCTTTTATTGACGCGGGGCTGACACCCGTACCCACATTGAATACAGGAGGTTGATGCACGGTAAAGCCTAGCGTAGCCGTTCTTTTTTTATAGCCGTCACTGAGCTCTACAGTGATTTTTCCAGCACCCCACTTCCCCGAAACAGGTTTAACATACACCGTTCGATTGGAGCCACTGCCACCGAAAACCACATTACTGACTGGAACTAACGCTGGGTTCGTTGAGCTTAAGGCCTTAAGTTTAAGGCTGTTATTGTTGTTATCTACATCATTAACGCTAAACGAAACAATTTCTGACTTAATCACATTTTGCAACATACTTACTGCGGGAATACTAAATATATCTGGTGTATCGTTAATTGGATTAATAGTTAAAGTAGAGGATTTTGACGTCTCCCCACCCGAACCCGAGCAAGTAACGGTTACATTAATTGTTTGCTGACTTAGCACTTCGTTGGCAGCTTTATAAGTAACACTTCCAGATGTACCACTAACACCCGAGATGCCCGTTGCCGAACATGATTGTGCATTTGTTGCATTCCAGCTTAATGTTGAACTACCTGCCTCATTAATGGCGGCCGCACTGAAACTGGCTGATATGACAGGCTTTGGTACATTGATAGTGATGGACTTAGTCTCAACGACTTCATGTGTATCCGTATGACCATATTGGCTCCCGATTACTGTGTGCTCATCGAGTCGATAAGTGTAACGTCCATTCGAGCGAGAAAGCTGGCTCGAGCTACTAAAAGAGCTTGTGGCTACAGTTTTCCAGCTTCCATCACTTTGTAATTCTCGCACCCTTGAATAGCTAGTATTGACTTGCCAACTGATGGTGAATGTACCATCGTTGTCACTGTCTGGACCAACAACCAATTTTGAGACAGTTACGCCGAGAGTCTGTGTTCGCGCAGCTTCCCCATTCGGCTCAACAACCACAACCGCAGCTCCCCAAGACCCATATTGGTTCTTAGGCGGTGTAAGAGTAACTGTTCGATTGGCCCCGCTACCACCCAAAATGGCTGTGCCACCACTAAATTGAGCAAAAACATTTAAATCATTTGGCGACAACCAATCGTCACTTATGGTGAACGGAATCGTAATCGATCCGTTCAGAGGGATTTCAACACTATGCAACCCAACGATTGTAGGGGGTTTATTATTAGTCGTCGATACCGCTCTCTGATCACTATTAGTACAATTATACGCACCACCACCACTAGACCTGTCGCAAGATCGGATACGATAGTGCTTGGTTCCAATGCTCCGACTGTATTCCGTGTAGCCTCCGCTCGCCGTCGTACCTGTATAAGTTTTTTGGGTATACCAATTCGTACCGGACTTTCTTTGAACATAAGCAAAATATTTTGTATTACCACTAAATGAAACCGAGTAGGTTCCATCCTCATCAGAGGAGGGTGCACTTATCGTAATGGCTTCCGCAACCGATGCCATTGCCAGCAGCATAACAACTGAAACGCAATGAACGATGATTTTACGCGTACGATTAATTATTGAATTACCCAGCTTCTGGAAATTCATTCCTGCCCCCAATGTGTAAAATTTCATTTAAAGTTTTTATTTTTTTAGGTCTGCAACGCCGTCGTAGGCTGACTTTTTATTTAGGCTACGGTCAAATAATAGCGGGTGGTTAACACGACCAACCACCGGAAAATCGTTTTTCCAGGAGTCATCATCGGTCGCCCCCCAAAACGTTACTCGATCAATTTTATCTTTATGCTTTATCAATATATTGAAAATTTCCGCATATCGTTCTTTAAGGCGAAGCGCTGTGTCTTCCGGCAATCCAGCTTTAAAAGGGTCTATATTCATTGACTCTGGCGTTGATTCAACTTTGTGGACGTCTTCTTGAGTAAGCGCTGGCATAACTTCCGGCTCTACTTGCTCTACACTTAACGGCGCAGGAGGTAATACATCCACCTCTAGCTCAGAAATATGAATGCGGGCGCCAGCCTCGTAAAACGCTTCTATACTTGCCTCAAACTCTTCGAGACCACCATCGAGAGAGAAATGCCCCTGCAAACCAATCGCATCGATAGGCACACCTCGATGTTTAAAATCTCGAAGCATTTCGGTAACAAATTCGCGTTTCGATGGTTTTGACAGGTTGTAATCGTTATAGATTAGTGTGGCCTTTGGATCCGCTTCGCGCGCAAGCTGAAAGGAGCGCTCTACATACTCTGGCCCAAGAATATTGAACCACGCATTGCGCAACCAGCTTTGCTCAAAGTCATCCACAGCTTCGTTTACTACGTCCCAGGCGTGCACACGTCCCTTATAGCGATCCACTAAAGTAGATACGTGATTTTCTAGCCTGACCCGCAATACGGCTTCATCAACAATTTTGTCGGGGGCCGATAACAACAAGCCTGTAGGAAGGTCCGATCCAGCAACCAAATGATGACCAACCACGTGCATTCCGTTCGCCTCTGCAAAATCGACAAAACGATCAGTGTAAGCCCAATTCCACTCCCCCTCTGCGGGGTGAACATGCCCCCACTTAAAAACATTCTGGGTAGCCAATGAATTGAATTCTTTACGCACAATAGCCATATGCCCAGGCTCTGGAACCAAATATTTTCTTAGCGGTACCATGGTGCCCATAAGGAAGCAGTCTTTGTATAGTTCTTTTAAGCCGCTGGCCGTAAGCGCATCGGCCAATGCTTGCTGTTTCCCCAATAAAATACCCATAGAAGGCAGTATAAATGTTGATGCTGCGCCCTTTAAAAACGCTCTTCGTTTCATAGCGAGGATTCCATTTTAAGTTCGTCAACCAGAATGGCTGCGCCTTCATTGTGCGGTAAGGAAAAGTGCATTGCGGTACGCACGGTCGGCTCTTGTGTACCGTATTCCAGCACAACTTTTTGCCACTCGCCCACAAGCATTACCTTAGTATTTTGAATTAGCCTGAAGTCGGTACCCGCTTCCACAGAAAATATAATTTCCGCTCCAGTAGGCCCCTTTACCCATGCAGACAGTGTTTGCAGCGTTTGCGTATCGACCGATATACCATTACGAACAACCTGAATATCCCATTCGTGGCCCGAGCCCAAACTTTCAACTTCAACCTGCAATGCGCGACCTTCACCGTTATACCCCCCTTCGACGGTAGTAACTTTTGCTTTTGCCCCATTTTCAGATTGAGAAAACCAACTGCCTACGTCTAGATCTGTAAAATTTTGATCAAAGGACTCTTCAAGCGAAGGCAATGGTGGCGTATCGGATTTTGGGGGAATGGCGGCCGCAGGTAGCGCACCGGGATCTTTTTGATCGACGGCTGCCTCACCTATGTCAACCGTGGCGGGAAGCCGGTCAATGCCTGGTTTTAACAGCAGAAATGCCCCTAGAACAAGAGCGATTATAATCAGTAAAACAATTACAAATTTAGACGGGCGCACGAACATCCTTTTAAATTAGATAAGTAAAACTTCCGTTGGCGTTAACTATAAAACAACGAGCTTTTATTGTTTTAGATAGGGCGCTGGAAGAATAATGAAGCAAAATTCTTTTTATTCGATCACACCTATAGCTACAAAATAGCTCCCTGCTATGATTACACTAAAGGCTAGAAAGATGATTTAGATGCTACATATGTTACCTAATTTAAACAAGTGATTTAAACGATTGGTGCCGAAATTTCATAGAAACGAATTACATTTTGACTTTAGTAAAGTTTATTATTAGTCCTTATTGTTGAAAAATATTCACGAAAGTACCAACTCCTAACATTTAGACCTGTTAAATATCACACCCCTTAGATTTAAACTCGCGGGCACACGCAGCCCCTAGGCGACTCACTGATTTATACATTATTTTTTGACAATACTAGGCGCTTTATCGATAAAACTAACGATATATAAAAACCGCCCCCACCGCATTCAGGCGTCAATCAGCGAGAAAACGCGACATAAAAAAACCCCGCAGCCTCTCAGCCACAGGGTTTTTCACTGTTAATGTCAAGTTTTTGGATGTCCTTTTATTTTTTTTTTATTTTTTATGGTCTAGACTAGTTATTCGTGACCCCAATCAGCGGCTCAACTGTTTCTCGTGAACCGGCG
>ENA-OREC01001197-OREC01001197.1-marine-metagenome-genome-assembly--contig:-NODE-1197-length-12648-cov-12.486596_pt1 | contig 12648 bp, 5 predicted proteins | sample MGYA00248626_ERZ508543 | MGnify/ENA primary metagenome ERZ508543 (study PRJEB26211, sample SAMN05518279) | marine metagenome | isolation source: Puget Sound, Washington, USA | host: Bankia setacea... | reverse complement strand
TGAATACTTGAACGTCGACCAGTAACAGATACGTTGTAGTAAGAAACATGAATACTTGAACGTCGACCAGTAGCAGATGCGTTGTAGTAAGAAGCATGAATACTTGAACGTCGACCAGTAACAGATGCGTTGTAGTAAGAAACATGAATACTTGAACGTCGACCAGTAACAGATACGCTGTAGTAAGAAACATGAATATTTGAACGTCGACCAGTAACAGATGCGTTGTAGTAAGAAACATGAATACTTGAACGTCGACCTGTAGTTGATAAGTTGTGATAAGAAACATGAATACTTGAACGTCGACCAGTAGCAGATGCGTTGTTACACAATCGTTTTCTAACTTTTAAATATTGTTAAGAAAGTACATAGAATATGAACAAAGGCTTCAAGTCTAAAGTTTTGTTGGATATTATTAAGGGATTTTATATTATATGCAAGCTTTAAATTTGTGCGTAAGCTACAGTTGTTCGTAATAGGTCATTTTGTAAAACTCTGCCCTAGGTAATACCACGATCGTTTTTCTACGTTAAAGACAAACACTTGACGATTGCATACCATTCATGTACAGCCACGAACATGTTTACTTAAAACGACATAAAAACATAAATGAGCAAGTTAAGACTGTTAACATATTACAGCTGCATAGGTTACCACAGATGTCCGCCATCGAGTGTTTACAGATGGGTTTTAATAAGGGCGTTTGAACGGTGAATTACTTTACATCTAGCAGTTAGTGATTGCCGTCAAACAAAATGTTGATGAACGTGTGCCTTGTGTACTTGGAACTATAATATGTATTAATGTAAGAGTACATCGATGTGTCCATTACAGTATAGTTAACATGACTACGAAGGAAAGTCAAGAACAACAAAGAACAGTAGGGATCAGTCCACGCCTTGATGTAGATTGTTAAAGCACGTAATGTTCTGTGTGCATCAGTCTCATCTATCAGATTATAGGAGGACATAGGAACGTCTTACAGTACAAGAGACGGAAGTTTTACAGACTCACAGACGCAATAGGTACATTAATCCCTTCTAAGATGTTTATTTAGTATAAAACTACAATCCGTTTGATGTTTATAGCATCAACTGATCACATATGTTGACCAGAGTGGCGTGTTACTACAGTAGGTCGTCAATGGTTATGACGAATTAACATTGCAGACGTGTGAAATCAGTATGCAATGTTAGAACGCAGATACGAACAGAAACTACCCAAAGGTCAACGTTGTCTTTACCCTTTTCAGATACCAGATGTCTACATGTATAGTGTACACTTAAAGGCACATGCTGTTTGTTCTTGGAGCAGATGACTACATGTATAGTGTACACTTACAAGGCACAAAGTTATATTAATGAAGCATGCTCATATAATGCCATATATGTATAGACAAGATTGTACAGTGTTGTCATTATTTAGTACATGCATATATGATTATTTAATACAAGCGTGTATGCCACTCGTTCAAGCAATGTTTATAAGCAAGCCAGTGCCGAACAGAAGTTTTCATGATGGTTTACTTGTTTTAAAAACAATGATAGTTAAATGTAAACTAGTTAATAAACGGATGTGTTATGTTAATGTTTAATGTTCAATGTGCTTGTGAATAACCTTTCAGCTGAAGCAATGCGCAGAAGATGTGATACTCATTGGCTACTAAACAGTGTAGCGCATCTTGCTGTTGTCATGTTGACGCATGCCTGAAGCAGAAATTTCGTTTAAACTGTGTTGGAAGATGGGCTGATTGAAGTAATTTGAATGCTCAAGAGCCATGTCCACGTTCAGATCGGGTACCATGTTGATGCTAGTCTTAAAAGTATATTTCAGATGACATTGGCGATCTTTGGTTTAAGAAAAAACAGTTGAAGATAGTTAATTAGCAGAGACGTACACAATTTCAGTATGGTATACAAGACAACTGATATAGGCTTGACATCCTGTTATCGTCAGGCAGTACTACTCTTCTTGGACTTCTTTTGTGAACCCGGTTGTTAATCAAAGATGTGATGTGAGACATATTTACTCTTCAAAACACTTGGACAACTGGTATTTATCATTCAAGGATCTAAATTGTATCCGGTTGTCCTTCCACGAGCTATAAGGCTACTGCAGATGGTTCACGAATCAAATGTACAACAAACTTGTATGTTATTCTGAAGTATATGGTTAGAGGCAATAGATTGTGGCATACGTGAATATCTAGACCTTCCGTTGTACTAAAACTGGTCTGCCGTTGTGTAGTTCACGTATGCCAAAGGCAGCTTCTTGTCTCTATGCTGTTGATTTAGATGTGACCTTTTTGACAAAGAAATTCACGTAAAAGAGAGCGAAGCATTGTCAAAAGTACATACACTATTATTGCAAACTTTATATCAGATAACTGTTTTAAGCGTTGTGTTTTCTGAAATGTTCGAGGGGAAACGGTATATGGAGTTGTGCCACCATCTAGACCAGTGTTAAACTCATAGTCGTACACAACATCTGGGATTGACATATCTCCGAAGCAGACGACACATACATTCTCATATAGAGGCTACAAAACAATTATCTCCCGACAAAGGACAGAAAATAATATAAATGAATGGTCGGCAGTTAAACGTTTTATGACGAGGCGTTTTTTTCTAGTCGAGGGAAAGAATCTCCGTGAATTAGCAGTCTATTGGCTCCCTGTTGACACCAGTAATGAGTGTGCTGTGTGAGTGAGGTTATTAATGGCCAGTATCTACTAGTTCTCTGGTAAGATGCATGTGGATTATAAATAGCAGCGTTAATCCATCACAGCTCATACGTGGCTGTAAAACACAATAATAATATAATCATAATAGTTCATCAAAGGTAGTAGTGTTATAAAATATGCACTATCTGTAAGCATTTGATGATTTGCGGGCTATGCATTGTTCAATGCGAAAAAGCATTATTAGTTAAAGTTTAAGTCTTGAATATCAACTATTTGGCCTAAAAGTAAAGTTTATCAGCTTATGAACGGTAAGTAACAATCTCTCTATCTCAAGCGTTACAACATAAACATAAGAAGGTTGCACATACCCATTTAGACATGAACATACACACAGCTCAAGAATGGCTAAAACAATACAGCAATAATAATCAGTGTTACTTGTCGGCGATACGTAATAGCATACAGAAACAAAATAATTTTTAGTCTGTATTATTTACCTTTCGTTCATCGGATACGGTTTCTTAAAAGCTAATTTCAAATCGAATATACTGAATGTATTGTTGATAAAACCCTGTGTGACATTACCCAGAGTACAGTGTTGGCCCTTTGAGATGCACGCGATGCTTTGACTCTTTCATGTATACTAGCAGACGACATATACGTTTAGGATGTAAGGATAATACTCTCCCGAGAAATGACAGAACTAATAGAAATGAATTGTTCCCCAGTCAACGTTTATGACGATATGTACTATTGATTTGCTCTGAAATCTATTGTCATCTATACATCTATTCTATAGCACCAAGGACCTACAGACTACGTTGTGCCAGTTTCGAAAGCACTATGGTGTTATTAATTTCAAATCCCAAGTACGTTGCATTAGCACCGTTGGAACTCACTTTGGTATGTATGTGGTATACCCGATCAATATCAACATGTTTTGGTTTTGGGGCTTATTTGACATTTAAGGTAATCTTCCATAAGGCCCTCACTTTCTTTTAGTTCGATTGTGAAATCACTCTCGAGTCCGTTCCTGGAACCAACCAGTACTTAGCAATAAGGGTAAAGTTTCTTGCTCAAAGAAACAACGGGGGCCTTTAATGGGGATCGAACTTAATTATGCACAATAAGTCTGATATGATATAACTTGTTCTTGTCGAGGCAGTCGTACTTATTACGAGTTTAAAGTGCAACTCATGTGTTCTACAGATATCATTGCAATATCCTACATAGAACACTCCATATCACCTCTTTAGTTGTTGTCACCGTTGTATCCGTCCGAACGAAAACTTGTCTGTCTATAAATATAATATTGCATGTATTACTGGTATTTAACTTTTGAATCTAAGAGTCTTTGTATACACAATATCTCATATGTTCTGTAGTATATGTAGACATCATAACCCTTATTTGTTTATACTTAACACTTATAAATATTATCTTCTTTTTTTTGGATGTATTACTATTATATAATTTTGAATCTTAGAGTCTCTGTATCTTATATGTGTTCTGTATTATATGTTTAACTCATAACATTCATTTTTGTTTGTCTATATTATGTATACATACAATATGCCTTCTCCCACTCATATTTGTATTCCTGTATATGTTTGTTCCATTGTATATATTTGTAAATAGTGTGTTTGTCCTCATGGGCTGTATGGCTAATTGGAATTTGAAATAAAACTATATCTATCTATTTATAAATGCATGTCTTTACGTTCACAATATTCAGTGCCAAATGTTAACATACACCCTCCTCGTTGTTGCCGGTAAAGAGACGTTTACTGAAAGACAGCACTATTGTAATCATCATCATGATCATCACCAGCAATAGCAGCGATATGAGTGTCGTCATCGTCATCACTTTTAATGTTTCATGAACGGACTGATGCATGATCAGTTGTAAGTATTTAGTCCGAGCTAAAGCATAAAACGTTGTTAGACTAAATATACATATTTGCGTGTAAAAAGTCAGTTTACAACTTCATTTATATCTTGAAACCAAAAAGTAGAACCGTTTAACTGTCTTCACCACATTGAATTGTGTACATGTGCAACCACTTTGTTAAAACAAATACCTATGTGCGCTCAACACTGTATAGCATTCCGCCGTGCAAGTGTATAATTAATATGCAATATGCAATACAACTGCCGAAAGATGTATGTCCGTATTTACTATCCGAAGAAAAGCCGTTTCATTTTGTCTTGTATCAAGCCCGACTCGTTAGAGAGAAACTAAATGTAATACTAACATTGTTTAAGGTTGTGCATGTACGTTTACATAAGTTATGACTTTTAACAGAACTAGAGAAGGCGAACCGTAGCCTAAGTCTTAGTTGTGATACGTTGACAAACATCGGGTATGGTACACATGAAAAGAACCATCCGGTGCTAGTACTTCTTAGAGAACTGGGTTCCATCTAAAAATGCGTTTATCTGGAAGTCATTGTAGGAAAGTAGGATCAAGATAAAACTAACAAAAGTAATAACCTCTCACCATATTGTTTTGGACAAGTACTAACAATGTTATACGGAGATATTGAACTAATAAAGCACAAGCTAGTGTCAAGGGAACAGATTCCATTTAGATACACTGGATATATTACACATTCACTCAGATAAACTCGTATAGTGTTATATTGGGGCCATGTCCTTTGGGTCTGCTGTAGTTTCTTCATGGTAATGTTGCTTTTTTATTTTGGATTAACAAAACTGAATATGAGGTAATCTATTTTTCGATTGTTTGCCCATTCTTTCATTGGTCATGTATTCTGATCATGAATGTTTTACAAGTATATCAACTTTAATGATACGTAACACTAAGGTTCATTATTCGATAGACGGCGGTTCTAACGTGAAAATGTAGTCGGAATTCGTACAACTTGTGTTCTTCCGGTAGTTAAGCATTGCCCGACCATATATTGACGTTTTCTAATGTGAACATTTTTGATTTGGCATTTATACGGTGATATTTTCGTTAATTGTAATTCCCTAGGTACATTTATCAGTGCTTCTGCCAACACCTATAAAATAAAGCCACCCGGGAGCATTGGTGATAGCATATTCAAAACGAGTCTAAGAGTAAACTGATCCGACGGCCCCGTTATGAAGCTTTACTTTATATTGAAAGGTACCGTAGAGACAATGGAAACAGAGATATTGGATCAGAAGGGAAGATTCAAGTTTCATGTCGTTCCAAGTAATTTATCTGGAGTAGCAACCATAGAGATCGCAAACAATGCAAATCACACACGCACCCTTCTACTGAGCCGCATAGTTATGTTGCTTTCTACCAATGACCCGGTAAGTCAATGCATAAAACTAAACATTGGCCGTATCTATTAATAATTCACACCTACTGCACTACATCTACAGTTAGTACAAACAAGCTCACGTCCTGTAAGATGAGCTCATTACGTTAGTTGTGTCATCTATTTCCGTTTTTTAAGTCACATTCTCATAACGTTAATGACGTCAAATAAGCCGTAGTGTTGAGTACCCTCGTGTCTGTTCCCCTGCATTAACGTCATTCTAGAAGAAACGTCATGACGTCGTCTCCAGGAGGAGGATGTAGATGGACGCGGTGACAAGATGGATGGGTTATTAAGGCGGGAAGTACGGAGTGACACTGTCAACGCCGATTTCAAAGAGGGAGATTGTCAAATATGTCGGCAGAAAAACGTACGGGTGAAACACTTAGACTGTGGCGTACACAAGTATTGTCGGATGTGTTCAGAGTTTATACCAAGAATCGCTAAAGGAGATCTACGGTGTAGTGTAAGACAGATTTATTAACATATGTACACACTCTCTTAAATCTGATTTGTTATATGTACATCAATATCTTAATATACTGACAAGTTTACAAACCCGTAATGTAAACAATTATGTGGATACGTCTATTGCTATTACATTTCATAATCCTGTAAAAACGGGGGGGGGGGTCTCGTTCAATATCCTCATCAAGGTTCGGAAACAAACCAGAGCTAGCTCACTTGCATTTGTTCCTTTACCACAAGTATTACACGTGGAACATAAAACATCATAAGTATCTGGAAAGTCGAGTTCATTAAGTATAATCTTATATTGTACATTCTCTGGAAATAACCGATGATTTGTATTCCTGTATTCTCTTTCGTAATTGGTACATAAGGGGTTGCGAATATCCACTGACATCTGGTGATAAATGAAGACTTGAAACTGAACTGTTTGTATTTTCTGTTGTTTCTTTATTAATAAATAGGCAGAACACATTTGATTAAAACTACATGCTGTTGATCTTTATTTCGAGGTTAACAAATATAATATGACAAGTAAAACTATAAATTAATGATCACATAAGTATGATTTAAAAACGTGTAACTTGTACTTTGTACAGATGTGTGTTGTCACCGAGAAGAGGGGGCTTGCTGTAGACACTTTACTGTATTCGTATTGCTGTACGGGGGTCAATGGTGCAGAACACACCATCACAGATCAGTTTGGCGATGTACGCGTACATTCGGATTCCGACGATGGTAAGGGAAGCTTACACTTGGGAGATTGACGAATTTCCAGGAAGTTTTATTACAAAAATCAAACTCAGCATTGCCTACTCATTCCTCTGTTGGGCCATGTTTACGTTTTAACTTCAATTACAATTTGACAAATATGTTAGACAATATTAAACCTATACCATAACAAATGGTATTAGATGTACACTATATGTGTTTATGATTGTGTGAATATAGACGACATTGATTCCAGTAAGTAGCATCTCTTGAGAATAACGTCGTCGCAGACCATCCAATATATCATCGTACAATGATTCACACCAGACCTCATCATATGTATTATATTTAAATTGTGTTTATTGATAAGTGCAGTGGTCTACGTTTGCTAAAGGTCTTACGTCTAACATCAATATGCAACAGTGAAGGGGCCAAATGAGATATCGTGAACTGTTTATTACTGTTGTCAGTATTTCTTTCTCTCAACCAGTTATATGCCAGACAGTTTGTGAAATGATTCCCTTGTGGACCGTTTCCTGGCATCAAACCCATAACGCTATATTATATAACAGATGCGAAACCATAGGGCCAATTTGTTCAGACTGTTTTCAGGAGATACACTGGTACAGTTGGACATGTTAAGCCTCTCATCTGTAGAATGGCCCATGGGTAGAAAGGCATTCACCAGCAACAACTAGATGTTTTACTTCACTCGCTACATTCAATTTGAGTTAAATGATCGCATCTTTCAAATCTTTATATATGCGCTTCAAGCAATAATCGTATGTAATTCAGAGTGTAGGTAAACAGTGTATGCCATAACGAATGAAATAGTTAAAGTTGCCCTTTCGTTCACAATAAATAAATTTCCTAAAGAAAAATGTTAAGGAATTAGCATACATATATTATGATAAATGCTTCTAATGAAGGAATCTGTGTCGAGTTTTGTAGAAAAAACAACACAACCTTGGTTTGCCTACTTTTAAATTGCCAACAAGTACTAAAACTCTTTTAAGACTATCCCGTTAAATATTATTTTGGAAGATTTCAGTATACAATTATTAGGATATAGGACCGAGTTCAGTTGTCTATATCTTCCATAAGGGCATCATTTCATAAGTACTGTGTGGCTATGAAGTACAGATGAATATGTATTGTATTTTATTTTTGAGAAAAAGTCCATCTTTACCATGGGTTTGCCTACATTTCCTCCATTTCTATCTATGCTACATTCTTGCTCATTTATCTGGACGATATGGATTTTTGTGGTGCATCGCTGGTATCATGACGCTAGTTTCCTGTCAGGAACGGCGGCAGGAAATGAAAACGTCATGATCACACAACTGTCCATTTGACATGATCGGTGTTTGATATGATCTCGCTAAATACGGGACTCCTAATCTAATAAGATGTTACAAGAGACTGGTGTTATGTCCTTAAGATTTCTGTAATCGAAGACATTGGTCTCAGTGTTAGTGTCCGAGGTATGCCATGTACTCCATAAACTTGCCTGTACACTACATGGTGAATAGCGATCTTCACGTGCAATGCCAAAAACCAAACATAAAACAAAACATTCAACTACATTTAAAAAGACTCACACATGGGCATCTTTATAATACACGTGGATGTTAAGTTTGGTATTTTATTTTATCACAGTTAACTATACAGAGGTACATCAATACACGAACACATTTTCTTATGTTATAGAAGCAAATGAAAGGCACGGCGGTGAGATTGGTTTCAACGAGGACTGGGAACATTTGCTGAAGTCAATAATTTCCCCTACACCGGGCAAACAGCCGACCAGGAGATCCATTAGCATAAAAGTGCCATCAATGCGGCCAGAGTCAGCAGTCGACGAGCTCAAGTATACAAATGAAGAACTTGCGAATCCGCTAAATGATGTCAACGAAAATGGTCGTGAATACAACATTTTGTTCGGTAATCGGCAGCCTGCGATTGAGTATGCCGGTTTATCCAAGCACGCCGTATTGACTGCCTTAGATCCCACACTATTTGAAGATGAGCGCGGTACATCACCTTGTAAAGGTAAGGATCAATGCTTCACTGGCATTTTCACGCGATTAAAACGACAAAACTATTTAAACAGTGCATGTTTAATCGTTGAACCTTGAGCCAAGTTCAGTTCTTAACGTAAATACTTTTAAGCATAAGTCAAAACTATGATTTGAGGTTCGTATTCGTTCTCATACGGTACGGTACGGTATGCCTTTATGAAATCGAAGAAATCTAAGACAATCAGAGAGGATGATTTTGTTTTAGTTTTATTCCACACTAGTTCTATTAAATCACAATGGCAAACCTTTACCAACGAAACATGTGTATGCGTTCTTTTGTATTACCCAGGTGCTCGACTAAGGAAACAGTTACAAGCCCGAACCAACATCAAATCACCGACCCAGTTCGAGCTTGAGGAGTTAGAGGATGAGATAGGATTAATTGAAGGTCCAGGTTTCGATTCTACGTCAAGTTCAAGGTCGTCGTCCTCAGTGTCGCTGTCGTCTGCTGTTGCCCAGGCGTCACGCAGCATCCAGAAACTGGACGACTTCTGGGATGCTTAATTCTGACAAAATCGACACTTCAGATTTATTTTACTATCTCTTTTATATCCCATACACTTTGTTTATTTAGGAAGAAACAAAACAGTCATACCAATCAATTCATATTAGCCATTAAGTCTCCTGTGTCTCTTTCTGGAATTAAAAATGTCAAAATAAACAAAAAATGTCTATATCTTATTTATTTTTTATTGTCGAACTATGGAATAAAGAGTCTGACGTGGAGTTTTATTTCGTTTGAACAACTACACACACATACTTGTCAGTGTGAATATTCGTTTGGATTGTACATGTAATAGTAATGCGGTATACAGTGATACAAGCCGCCAGTCAAGGGAGGTAACAAGCGCAGGAAGTTTGAATATTGGTTGTTTAATCTATATCAAATACTACGGTGGAAGTCACACTACTACGCAGTCAGTTAAACATTTGTTAAAAACACATGTTTACAGACATTGACAGCAGTCAAAATTAAGTCACCAATAATGATACTTGAAAACAAAGTGAATGTTTATGTTTACATAACAACAGTGTGCTTTTACATTTAAGAATATACCGTTGCAACTTAATCTTCTAATCCAACAAATGAAGCGCGATAAACAGAATGTCATCACAAACAACACATTACCATCCAGTGAAATACTTGATTTAACATGATATAGTGAGTGACTACAAAGGAAAACAATGTAATCTGAAATACCCAGGCTGTAACTAAGTTGCGTGGACCTAAATGTTTTAGTTTTATTTAAAAGTAGTGTCGGGAACGGAAGTGAACACTTAGCCCTATGCGATACTAAATATTTACAATTCACAAATGGGCGACATAACGACCTTCCTATTAGGACTACTGTTCAATATATACTCATGTATGTAACCTTATAACTATTCACCTGTTAAAGTCACCGTCACTCGACACACTTTCATAATAGTATATGTAAATTAATCAAAATGAAACCTTATATATAAGTATCAATTAGGAGCCATAAGTATTACTGTATTACTATACACAACTTTGACGTGTGTATTCTTCCACAACAAAGTCTTTACTTCAAATAATCGCCACTTCGATTGTTGACAAAACTTATAAAACTTGCTTTGACAAATTCACAATACAAAACCAGAAATGAGTGAATGGACGCAGTTTATTATTGTTCGGGACAGAATGTAGCATGTTTTAATCTACATGGCAAACACAAATCCATAAAACACGTACTCTTATCCCTGAGTCCGATAGTACACGAGTGGTCAGTTCTGTATCGATACAGCGTTTACACAAGGGAAACAAACACTTGAACATCCCAATTTAGTCAGATTTGCATTTTTTGTAAACGAGTAATTTCACTTCACGCACATACTATATAAATGAAAACAACAATGTATTATAAGACGAACGAAACTGTTCAAAAAAAAAAACCTGACTGCTTAAAAAGTATGTCCGTGGAAGTTGGCCACCTTTATCTAGCAATTATAGCAAGCGCATCTTGAAAAAAAAAGATAATGAAGACTGCTTGTGTGTTAACCATTATGCAATTAAGGTCAACTGTTAAGTTATCTCCATGTTTGTACTTTTATTCTATCCTGGCATGTATTTGGCATGTGTGATTGATTAGTTGATGGCATGCACGTTCACCCGTACCGTCTGTAATATGAACCGCGTGAATTATGCAAATATTCAGTTATTTAAAGGCTCCGTTATCAGTCTAATTCGGTTAATTAAAACATCAAACAAAATATGTCCATGGAAAGTAAAATTGGTATTTAAAGGCTTAATCATTGAGTCTACCAGTTAAAATCGAACTATAATTATACGTGAAATATTTATGATGATATGGATCACGTATATTGTGTATGCTATGGTGTGCACCCTTAGAGTCCTTAACTGGTACTTATAATAGATACTTGACAGACATGATGGGATGTCTTTGAATCAATTGACTCGACTAAATCATAGATATTTTAGATCTTAAGTCACCCTATTAGAGAGCGATGTAAGGTTATGCACGCTATATCGCTTTGAAGGTTGCCCCCAGACTGAGTGATTATGAAAGGGCTTTACATAGCTTGTATATTTTATTTTTTTCAAATGATCGGTGAAATTGGAATTCTTCCACTCTGTGAGTTTATGCCTTTGTATGTAAGAATTCAACCTTTATGTGTGTACCTATATAAGTATAGATTATACGTTGTACGTGAAAAATGACAACCTAAACTGTGAGATCGATCTCGACAAAATAGCGTCTGAAGGTCACACCGAAATAGGAGTCACACTATGACAGCTACTCAATGGATAGAAACACGAGAGTAAAACACCTTCCTAGTACTAGTTCTTAACCCCGAAATAGGAGTCACACTATGCCAGCTACTCAATGGATAGAAACACGAGAGTAAAACACCTTCATAGTACTAGCTCTTAACCCCGCAATACAACACAACACTTGGCATTCATTGGTTTACTAACTACAAAAGACAGTACAAAGAAATAAAGAAACAAAGACTATCAGCATTGATTTTCAGTAAAAAGTCGTGTAAATAGAATAATTATAAATACATTCACACAAAAACAAATCTGATGAGTTAAACAAGGTGATTTTTATTACAACAAACTGCTAGCCGTTGAATTTAGCATTTTCACAATCCATGCTTTGTTGCCGATGCATTCATGTCTTTTGGCTACCGAGAACGTGATAGAAAGTGTTGTTTGCTTCTGTGTACGTACTCATTCGAATGCATTTTTATGATGTGTGCACCCATAAACTAAACTTTATTAGTTATTATACTCTGACTGGTTTACCTCATATCTAATAAGGGCATTTATACCATATCATGGTCATTTATTATTGTTGTTAAGCCATGTTGTTATTGTTGTTAATCTATGTTGTGTTGAGGGCCT
>ENA-OREC01001196-OREC01001196.1-marine-metagenome-genome-assembly--contig:-NODE-1196-length-12652-cov-14.250974_pt1 | contig 12652 bp, 1 predicted proteins | sample MGYA00248626_ERZ508543 | MGnify/ENA primary metagenome ERZ508543 (study PRJEB26211, sample SAMN05518279) | marine metagenome | isolation source: Puget Sound, Washington, USA | host: Bankia setacea... | reverse complement strand
CGATAATTTTACATTCGCTCACCATTCAGGGTTTGCAACAATTATTCAAAGACCTCATGCTTAGATAGTGAGCCCAGTTTTCGACTCCCTCCAATATGAAGCCCTAGTCAGGCCATCAGTGCGTTCAGCACTTTGATTTAACAATGAAGTCAACATAGCATGATGATTCCCGTGTACGCCAAGAATTGGCAAATGTTGGACAGTTCGAGGGCCGTAATTCGCCACCGTCACAATTCGTCACATTATACGTCCGGTTTTGTTTCAAATGGGAGCACAAACTATGACATATTGAACACAAGGTGAGGTTGCATTTTTAATAGATCAAAGCGCTGCGGGCACTGAATTATTCACTGTTTGTTAAATGTCCGATTGATGATAGCGAATAATGCAGCCTACTTTATTACAGAGTTTACCGGGGGCCCCGATACCATGTGAGCTAATACAAGGTAACATTAAACGTAAGTGCGAGATGCATGAAGGCGACATGTCGAGCCCACTGACATGCTAGTTATAGTTTGAGCCACATGCCACGTGTCTGTTTTTAAGTTAATCCATTGACCTCTTATCTAGACAGTCCTGTTAATACGATGTATAAACATAGTCATCAGTCTATACATGATTTAAATAGTCTCCACAGTGTGTTCCTGTTCCACAGCTTTACTGCAACTGATGGTCAACTTTCGCAACTGGATCTGATCATCAGTGGAAGGCCAGAGTGTACATGTTACATAAAGAATATTTGTGACAAGTTATGATAATGCTTCAAGGCATGAGTTATAGTCCAGACAGACGGACACACAGCCATCAAACAGCCATTGTGACGACTAACATAGATATCGAAGAGAGAAAAACATTTGAATATCAAAGGAAAATATATTGATTAAGCAAAGTAAGCCAGATTGTAACAGATATTCTTTATGTAACATGTACACCCTGGCCATTAATTGCTACAAAATGTTGACAACATCAATGTATTAAAAATGAACATTATACATAATAATGTATACACAATAACCAAATTGAGTGATGTTAACAATGTCATAAAGTCATAATGAAGAACACCTAAATGTAAGTAAAGTCTATCAAAATGTTTCTATTTAAAAATATATGGCCACTACAAAATGAAACCTGGTACACTAGGCAGACAAGACCATGCACCCACATGTGTTCTATTTAAAACAAAGTTATGGCAAAATATCTGTTTTCAAAACAATGTTACAACATAAACAAGATAAAGCATACATAACATATTTTATCATATAAATATTAAAATAACCAAAATACTTCCGCGAAGCATAACAAAAATACCAAACTGACACAAAATGCGCCAGTTGGTAACACCAACATTTTTAGCAGGACTTTCCAACTCATTGAGTTCTTGAGCTGTTTTTCAACAATGATGTCAACATTACATGAGGGTTCCCTTGTAAGACGAGAATTGGCAAAACATTGGACAATTTAAGGATGGTAATTCAGGAGTGCCAATTTACCTGGTTATCTATCTTGGGTGAGATATTATGTCTTTAAGTAGTGTGACCAAGTTTCATAAGGATCTGACAAAAACTGTTTGACTTACAGAGCGGACATCACTAATTTGGTAAGATTTTGGACTATTCAAGGGCTATAATCCATGTGTACATTGGGCATTTGAGCTGGTTATCGAAGTTTGGCTAGATATGATACTTTTAAGCATTGTGACCAAGTTTCCAAGAAGATACCATTAAACTGTTTGACTTAAAGAGCGGAAACGTCTGGCCTCCCGTCAGCCTATCCGCTGCACGTGTTCACAGAGTACGTCCCATTGTTCAAACAAGTATATAAAAATGATCTACAATGTATGTATACAGTGTAACGACATAAAAGAGTAGTAACAAATGGACATTTTACCTGTAGCCCGGTTTTCGAGTAAATCAATAAAACTCTGCATTTTCTGTATAACCAAACGGTGCATAAAAATAGTTTTGAATAAATAACATATGCCCGGCCACAAACATACCATTCCGAGCAATGCCTACACCAACCGAGTATTCCTAGTCATTATTTACTTTCTACCTTAATGCTGCATCATTTCGTTGTAGTTTAGTGAGTCACTGAGTCTAAAATAAATGAATACTTTTAATACAATAAAAGGTCATCTCGTACCTACTAACCTACTAAGAAACATTCCCATGTATGGAACGCAACTTTACCTATGAAACAATACCATTTCTGTCAAAATGATATATAGAAATAAATAAGACAAATATCTGAATTGAAAGTTTTCTTGTTAAAATGTTGACAGTTATTAAATAAGTAGTTGCTTTCTATGAGGTTGGACTGTTAAATATTACAGTCAAAGGAGCTTTACCTCATTTGATAGGTATCACAAAATATGTTCTAACATATGTATATTTTTATTTGGTAGTAGAATGGCTTGGACTTGGCTACAGAACTACTCTGAAACCTGTTATGTGTACACATTTTTTTCCCAATTAAGTCTATCAGGTGTCAATTGTTCAATAGCAAAATACCATATATACTAAATTGCATAATACACAAATATACACTAGACATTGGTTATATTTACATGTGGTTGAGATTTGAAATATTAAGAGTCAGAGACCTACATTGTATTTCTACGTGAATATAATCTTTATCAAATGTTAGTTTCCAACCTTCTGTAAGGGTACAGCCCCTGTAACAGTCATCCTCTGATTATTCCATTGTTCAACCAACTTGAATCTGCGCTGAGGCAACCATTCTTTTTAGAGCTGAATTTTAGACTTAAAGGGCGGATAGTACCAGCTTCACAACTTATGGTTTCAAGTCTGACACGATGTAAATAAAACCATTATCCACCATCATCACTGCTTCTCGTTTGTTAAGTTGCTCAAAGAGTACACATTTAGAGTACACATTTCTAGTTATTTCAAGATCTGAAGCACAATGTAGAAAGTAAAACAACTGATCTAAGTATACTAACTACAACTACTGCCTAATAAGTAGTAGGAATCACAAACATTTCTCATTCAAGTGCTAAAATTAACATCTTGTACCAATCTGATTAGTTAATGAGATAGTTACAGTCATCTAAATGATCAGTATGCAATGTTCATGTAAACAATTGACAACTGCATATATAGCCGGCACATATTATGGTAAGACACTAGTTCAATAGGCTCAATATTTCAATAACGTTGCATAACTCTAGTTTGCACTAAATTGTACTAACATATTTTTCAAGGTGCAAATACATATTAGAATAAGGATCTACCACCAAACTCAGTTAGTATACCTTAAATAGTAGCAAGAAAACAGTGAAAAATAAAATACAATTCAAACATCATATGTTCCCGACAAAGTCACTAAATAGGACGTTGTGATTTAATTTATTTAATGTCACCATTAGTAAACATTTGATCACATTTGCGATGGTGCTGTAATTAAATTACAGATTTTAGGTCAACCCCGCCTACTTACAAACCTGGCCTGGTACGTCTCGGTCCACTTATGCACTGATTAGGCAAAGTTGTTAAATAAATTAAATGTAATTTGTAGTTTTGATGTACAGTGGAAATGTACCCGTGAAATATATATTGATATGTTATATGTTATAATCAAGTTTTATCCCAATTACTACACATACTAATTGTGTGTTGCACTTTCTCCTTTTTTATTCATATTTTACATCAAAGTATTACAGGTGATAAAGGCTTTAATATGTGTGAATATTTTTGCTTTTTCATTGCAATTAAAAGGATGGCTTATAACACATTATATTATATACCTAACTTAGTTATTCAGAGAAAACCTAGCATTTTTGATGTGTCAAATGCAACAGAAAAAGGGTTTTCTTTGAAGAACTAATACCTAGCTATATTTTATTATTGGGGAGAGTTTGGCCGGAATGTGTGAACAACTTTGCCTATTCATTGCACCTCATAAGTGGTCCGAGTCGAATCAGACCAAGTAGGACCGCGTCGGGGCTGTAAGCGAGCGGGGTTGACCCTTTACCAAATCACAAGCATGTGTCACATTTCTCAGAACCTGGCTAACTTTCTATCATTTTGCAAAAAAATAGACAGATAGGCACAATGAACAAACAATAAACTTTCTGTCGGTACAGTCCCGGTATTCCACAATTACCGACTAATGTTTACCATATAGAGATTGTTTACATCTCAAACAAAGAAGGCGGGTTCTGACAGAGAAGCACCTGCTAATCACATTGGGTATTTGTGAACTTTGATTCATAAAACTCACGTTGTGACTTCCGTCATTGCTTTATGAATGGGACTAATTTATGCAATTTTACGTATTGACGCTCGATGTTGGATCGTCACGGACTAATTTCAAACAATCGTTACCCATGTTTTATGTACCGCTAGCGCAGTGAACATAAGCTTTTGAAATATACTCTAAATCACCGTTTGTAAGACACAGTTAACCAGAAACGTACATCAAATGGATATTTAGCCATACGTTGATCATATTGGAAAGCACTATTTTCAAAGGCGTACCAAATTCTATACACCGTTAATGCAGTGAATACAAACGTGGCACTAACTCCATTCTTCTACTTGTGTAGACTTTAGTATTTACAAGTAATTCATTATTCACAGTTTTTATTTGGAATACAAACTTGCACACAAGTATATCTTTAAGCTAACTCGAACGTAACAATCCCATTGAACACTGCAGCTTCTTAAATTATTTCAAAATATATATCTATTTGAAACAAGATATCTCTTTGAGGAGACATACGTCTCATTGTTTAAGCACGATTGAAAAAATAGATACCCCGATTGGCATCGAATTCCATCTGAGTCATAGACACGTATTAAACGTTAAGTATTTGTATAACATTTAAACCACGAGAACAATGCAAACCGGTGAGTTGCAATACGATGACGATAGGAAAATCCTGTAACTACACTCATCAAAAATGAAAACTTTACACTTTTATCATGGGATTTACTATGCACCAATACCTCCCATTGCTGGAGTGAAATTCGTTAAACTTTTTCAATTGAGAAGGGAATTTATCGGAATAAAACAAAAACGCATTTAACGCAGATTTAAGGTAATGAATTCACCAATATATTCAAAACAAAGGGAGGTAATTAACGAATTTGAAAAAAATAAAGCCTCCACTCTAGCTTTAACACAGTGTTTTCATAATACATTGTTGATTTTTTAGTATTGACATAAGTTGTTCTCAACTGACAGCAAACCAATTTCGTTTTCACGATCAATTAAGTTTGTTTTCTTTTTTTAATAATATGAGTTACCTCCCTGTTTTCATAATAACTAACTTTAACTCTAAGACCCATGATTATCTTTGTTGTGTGTCCCATAAAGGAAGAGTGCTGTAATAGATAATCTTTTTTTGAGATTTGAACATAACAGTTCATCATCGTACAAACATTTTACAATACAAACACATATCGTAACTAAGTAACGAGCACATGTATATATAAAAAAGGAAGAAAGAAAAGGAAAGATTGATATAAATATAACAGTAGGAGGTTGAATTTTGTCCGTTGTCATTTGTTAGTTTGTTTTCTAAGTGCAAAGGCAAAGTAAATATATTTTCCAAGATTATTTAAAGTACCAAAATGTGATGACTGTAAAAGAGAAACATACTTAAAGACGCTAGGTCTTCTATAAAAATAATGTGAAATGTATTTGCTTCTTATAGCTGAATATGCAGGACATATTGTTGTAGGTGTTGTTGTTGGCGTCGTGGTTGGTTTCGGTGTTGTTGTAGTTGTTGTTGGCGTCGTTGTTGGTTTCGGTGTTGTTGTAGTTGTTGTTGTTGGCGTCGTTGTTGGCGTCGTTGTTGGTTTCGGTGTTGTTGTTGGTGTCGGTGTTGTTGTAGTAGTTGTTGTTGTCGTCGTCGTCGTCGTTGTTGTAGTTGGTGGTATCATATCTGCAATTTTTTTCCATAAGAATTAGAGATTAACCAAAATGCATGAACCAATTCTGTTTTGTGCTTGTGTAGAGCGTGTTTTATAGAGGTGTATTTACTGTAAGGATAACAAAGTGAAAATCATTAGCACATTATCAGACTGTACTATTTTACCCCAGTATTTTTAAAATAATCCGAACAAACCGATTAATATACGATGGGTGCTTCCCCAATTCACCATACACACCCGCATTGCTAGTTGATGACTTAACGTTTAAAACAATTTTACAAAACTTAAGATGGATACGTTTAATTTCTTTATTCTTCCCAAAACCCAACACCCCACAGCCATATGAACGAATTGAACCTACAAAAGCATAAACAAGTTAACATTTCGTTTTGGTGATAAGGTTAAGATGTTTTAAATTATTTAAAAGAACGTGTAATGCTTTAATGCCGGGCTGTAACAGCGTGTTAGCTATTTGTATTATGAAAGTGTCAACTTTTCGTTTTGGTTCAGTATAGATTAGTTCTTAAGTCTAGTGTACTACCTACAGCTGGAGCTCTGAGAACTATAAAAGACAACGTTCTAACAACAGATATCTAAATTGCGTCCTACTATGCGGTCAAGTAAGGTAAACATAAAGTTGATTTGTTGATTTAGGACATTGTTATCACCAAAACCTCTGCGCATGCGCGGTGTGAGTACCCGAATGGCATCACGGCGAATCAAGTCAATGTATCCATTTCATTGTGGAGTAAAGATGATAAACACTTCCAAAGTAATAAACTGGTAAATTGTGACGTTTAAACTGTGACTATCTTCCTCAAGTGATATTATTCAGGGAATCAATTTTAAAGGAATCATCACACACCACTCAACGACACTGTTGTCAATATGGGTGAACAGGTACAGTTGTTGTTTATATATCTTCATCAACTTTTAATCCACGTATGATCATATCTTACGTTGGTATTAACACTTTAGATAAGACAGCTAGTATAATTAATTGATAGCACTCTCAAATATGATAATCACGCGTGACATTTGTAATAAACCACACATACACTGTCAACATATATCATGTGAAACGATATTGCACCTTAGTGAATGTAATATCGAATATACCGTATAGATCTAGGTTTAATACAAATCATACACCATCGTACGTGCGGGGCACTTAGGCCGAAACGACGTCATGACGCTGACGCTTTTTCGAAGTATTTACCCTTCGCCGTGACGCTTTTTTCATGTCTCCTAACCCATTTAACGTACATCTGGGAAAACCGGTCCTCTGAGAGAGTTCCAAAAGCTGTCTGGACCGAACGTTCAAAGTCCGTTAACCCTTCATCATCTGATCGTCTGATCTTTTTGGACGGCATGCGACAGAATGATCCCACGGTGGTCTGCAAAAACCAGGAACTTTTGAACAGGCTTGACGACCTAAGCCTTCTTTGGTGGAGGGGATGATGTATGTGTCCATACCATTGACTCGGCTTTTGTCTCCAGATCATAGAAATGGAGCCATGACTCATAACACGTAATGATGCTCTGCAAAAAACTCTCGCCTTCCCGTGCGTAGCGTTCGAGAAAACGTTTGAACGCGCACTGACTTGTCTTGTTCAGTCAAGAGTCTGGAAACCCAGCGTGCTGATACATTGGTCATCTTTAATTCGTTTGTTATAATATAATAAACAGTCCCACAACTTACGTCAGCATGGTCAGCGAGTTAATCAATAGTCTTTCTTCTGTCTTCATTGAGCACTTCGATCCCGGACCTTACCCTTTCTGTAGATTTTGGTCGTCCGTCGCGGTCATTGTATGCAATTTCTCGTCCATTCGAAAAGTGAGCATGCCACTTGTATACCAGACCCAGTTTACATTATTATCCCACATTCATGATTTTCGGTGTGTCGACCGGAGCCTGCACGTGCACAATGCTTACTCACTATTACTAACTATTGTTGACTACCCCTCGTATATAAGGCGGACTGTATTATGAGTGGATGTAAATTTAATTATTACTGTTCTATAGAACAAACAATTAATTAAATGCCGCCAATGCCGTGGTAAATGTTTGCATCCAGGTAATGAGTAACAGTTTGTCTTACCTTATAATACTCTTCTTTCAAATTTAAACTAATTATGAGTGGATAATTAGTGAGATCTATATGTATACACTAGTAATATGTTGTCACAGTTAGTTACATACTAACTAACATATGTTCTACAACAACTTTTAATTACACAAACTTACTTTAAACATATTTATTGCGTAGAATACACAAAGGATTGGGCAGGAAGTTATTACAACGTGTATAATGCCCGCTCCCCAATAGGTATATAGAACTATTTAAATAGCTGCAATATGTATTACAAACTTTTGAGAAACAATTTCTAAACATTGCTAGATTATTCATGAATTTGATAAAAAGGGATTATTTCAATAAATTTCGTTAAACGTTTTTGATTGTTATTTATAATATTATAACACAAGCTTACCTTTTTATACAATACAATCTACTAATATCATTATGATAGTGAATATCTGTTTTGATATTAATGTATAATGTACACATTTCTTGGAACAAACGTTCTTCACAACGATAACATATACAAATAAATGCACCAATTGTATTGATGAGTATCCTTTCCCTAGGCTTCATCTGGCAAAAAGTTCACAATAACTGATGCCAAACCTAAATTATCTCTGAAAACAAGAACTAACAAATATGCATTAGTATACAGATTAAAGTTATATAAGGTACGAGTTGATAAAATGTTAAGGTATGAGTTTACCAAAACAGGTAAAAATGCCAAAGGTACGAGTAAAATTAACAACGGTACAAGTTGACTACGGTACGAGTTGACCGGATACCGTTGTTGTCAGTAATGATAAATCAACTTAATATGTTTCACTGGTATTCATTTCCAATGTTACACGTGTGATCTAGTACTACTTATTTATAACCTAAACGTATCATCAATGAATGTATCTATAACTACCAAGTTTGTCCAAAGGTCATAACACAGGGAGCTGATGCTACATTCTCAAGTATACAAGAGGTCAGAACCAAAGGGTGGCTCGGTAGCTCAGATACAAAGTGTTCGCATGGTAAGCGAAATACTCTGGGTTCGAGTCCCTGTCAGGCCAAAACTTTTCACCTGTTACATAAAGTCAGCCAACATGATGACTGTCTTAATGTAAGCTACCCCAGTGTTCTGGCAGAACATGACAGACCTATTGAAAACATTTCATCATTCTACCTCTGCAAAGCGCAACCCACTGGAAGAGACTTTACCGTCATTGATTAGTACATGTTGATTCTGAAAGCGGAATAGAGCGTTATTTCACAATCACAATAAATAGATTGAGGGACTTATGGTAGATTGACATTACTGTTTTAAGCCTCCTTGTTAAAACAAGTCAAAGACAAAACAAATATATATGTAGGTAGGTTGGTAGTTTTTATTGAACAAGTTGATAGATTATGTTTCACTAAAGTATTAACGATGTGTTTATATATAACAACGTGTATTGAAGACGGGCTGTGAATACAACATACACACACGACAATGGAACCAGTCAGTTTCAGGATGTTCGGTTACGAAATGTTTTCTAATATCAGCTCTCTGCTACAAGTCATTTCTCATTTTACCCAACCTTCCATAACATGCCTCATTAATCGACTGCTTCTTCGGTGAACAGACATTTCTCTATCTGCATTTCAAGCATTTTAACCAAGAATAAAACAAATTAAGTATTATTGTATGTAACTTTTTATTTGAATTGTATAAACGGGTGTTGTGTGCGATTAAGCGGATGCAGACATTGTTTGAATATGACTGTTCTCTCAATATTAAGGCATTAGTATCTCAATTAAAATATCGTTTATCACATGGGCGTCATACAAACATACATTTACATATTTTATTTATTTATTTATTTATCACTAACACAATCTGTAAATAGTATACACATTCTATGTTATCATATTTCTTTAGTGATTCAATTGAGAAAGCCGAATGAAAATGTTTCCCAAAATAAGCGCAGTGTATAAAGTCAACATGTAGTGTGTATATCGAACTGAAGGCTTCTGGAGAAAAGGAAAATAGCTACAACAAACAACAACCTTCTTATATGATACATAGATATAAGTATGTGATATTTGTTTTGCCATTATCACAAAAAGAAGATAAAAGGGAACGATGTGTAAACTTGTGAGAATATATATATATATATAATACTCACATTGGTTGGAACCAACGCATCTGAATATGTAGTATGTATGTGCTTTGTTTATCAGCTGTAGTAATTTCTAAAATGATATGTCTAATGTCTGGTGCAGTTTTATCAATTCTTCCAGGACATTATGTTTATATAAGGACTCACACAGTGCACTTGTGAACTTTGTATAGTTTTAATAAACGTCCTTTTCCGTATGTCTCTTTGACCAATCGAGGGTTCAAATCACAATCAATTTAAAAAGAAGATTTTGGTAAAGAGTTTCCTATTGTTTCAGTGATGATGTACACGTGAATTAGATTAGACCCTTACTTCCATGTTAGCACATTACAATACTATTGGACAGGCTTAAACCAGATCTGTCAACTGTGTTGATAAATGCATATACCAAATCCGCCCCTACACTGTTTCGAAGTCTTGCATTGTACTATTGACTTTTTAGAACGTTTTCGTCCGAATAATTTGCGCATCCGAAATGCTGTCAGCGTCAGGCAGCTACCACCTCCCGGCGAGAAACAGTGATGCATAATGAAAACATACCTAAAAGATCCGCTTCTGTGACGATATTTTATGGTGTAAATGAAGTTCGTATTTGAGAGTAAACACAGGCGAAACAAGAAGGGACAGATCTTAAGACATAAACTCTACCGCAAACCATTTAGTTTCTGCACTTCATTTTCTTACATGATCTTCTCCATCCTTTTCCAAGTACCTTCGGCTTCAATCTGTGTCAGAACGAGCAATATGCGTGTTCAAGCTGATGTTGAATCATTAGTCCCGTTGTGAAACGTCGGATAGTGCATATACTTGATTATTTCTTCGTGCTTCCTTTCCTGATTCACTTTCACGTTAGATCGTACGACGTCCCAATCTCGTATCTGTTACGACAGACGAATTAGCTTCAAGTTTTTTTGTGTTTAATAAAGTCCACTTTATTGCTACATTGAACAGAAAGCTAAACAAATATCAAATTTAACGTAAATGGAAAATAACGAAAAAAGTAGTGAAACTAATAGAAGCTAAAGAAGTAACGGCGGAATTTATGTTGGCAAAAATATTTAGATGTTTAAAAAATAAAAAAATGTGTTCATGTAACTAGAAATCTACATGCGTATATATATATATATTTATATATATAATATGTAACTAAGTATTCAATCTAAGCATTATGTATATTCAGTTTAACTTGAATACATAGTAATTTGAATACATGTATATTATAGTATACATTAGAAAAAAAGAAAGTTAAAATGAGTGTACCTTTAAATGCAAAACTAATTTGAAAAAGGTGTGAAGTAAAAAAAAACGAAGACTGGACTGTAACTCTATATAACATGGTTGTACCATAATACTCTTCACACGATCGTATTTATACACTAGACAATTGACATATTAATTGTGTTGAACCGGTTGACTGGCTTCTATGTGAACTATATGACATTTGGTGTGATAGTTTGAGTAATGTCCTTGTTATGTAAGTATGTAAGTTGTTCCCATAGTGCTGGTTGCTTCGGTAACAGGGAATGACACACAGGTTTTAATTATTTGCACGTGAACATCAAATCTAACGAGTACCATCACGGCCAACTGTTGTTTCATTGAGTAAGAAAAGTTTCAGCAAATGATCAGTACTGGGTGGTTCCATGAAGGGATTCGAGCGTGATTAACGTTTGCAGAACTGTTTGTTTCAAAATCGAACTGAACTTATTTTATATAAACCAACGAGAGTGACATTGGAGAATGGCAAAGTTTTAATAAGTTGTTTTATAATTGTTGTCATAAACAATGAACTGGAAACGCACAAAGAATTATTACTAGCACACATATTTGACCAGTCAATGAATAGAAGTTGGTGGCCTCTAACTGGAACATATTAAGTGTGAAGTATAATGTTAGCTATATCAGCGTATTGTACATTGTACGAGATAGATAAATGTCTTGAACAAAAACCCAATGTGTATCAGTTGCGTACATTGCGCATTTTAATCACATGCTCTAATTTAGCAAACGTGAAAAGATTCGTTACATTGTAGAGTTAAGAAATGGGTTTAGCGCGTGCAAGGACAATCACACAACTTGGTTCTACACCTCTTAGGTCAAGGATAAATCAAACATTCTAGCGTTTCTATCCTATTTAAAGACTCGTAGTTTAGTTTACTGAACATCGCTACTATACTGACACTCTCAGGTTTTGGTATTAAAGGGATTTACTGGGCCTTTGTATCGGCAGTTTGTTTGAAGAAGGTCCCGGTGAAAAATAAAGACGTCTACATACTCTAACTCATCATTTTAGTGACTCACAACACAGTTATGAAGTTTTCTCTTTTTTTGTCTCCCCGTCTGTCTGTCTGTCTCTTTGTCTGTCTGTCTCTGTCTCTGTCTCTTTGTCTGCCTGTTTCTGTCACTGTCTCTGTCTCTGACTCTGTCTCTGTCTCTGTCTCTCCCCCCTCTCTCTCTCTCTCTCTTTCTCTCTGTCTGTCGGTCTCTCTCTCTCTATCTCTCTCTCTGCCTCTCT
>ENA-OREC01001195-OREC01001195.1-marine-metagenome-genome-assembly--contig:-NODE-1195-length-12652-cov-14.377018_pt1 | contig 12652 bp, 8 predicted proteins | sample MGYA00248626_ERZ508543 | MGnify/ENA primary metagenome ERZ508543 (study PRJEB26211, sample SAMN05518279) | marine metagenome | isolation source: Puget Sound, Washington, USA | host: Bankia setacea... | reverse complement strand
GACGTGTGCTCTTCCGATCTGCAGTCGCCTAGCATGGGTCTTAAAAAGCGTAAAATTGCACCGTTTAGCTTTACTGCTTTCAACATTTTCTTTGCAGGTCAAACCATCGTGCCAAATAGCGGCAGAATGCACCATTTGTCGTCCTTATGCTCAAAATGTGTGTCCGAATTTTCGAAATATCGTTTTAAATAGCGTCAGAATGCTCTAATCACCGTCCTTATTTTCAAAAACTCCAGGATTGCGGGCGCGTGGCCTACTTCACTACCACCCCCTGATGAAGCCGATGCATGTGCTGTTGTTTTTTCTCATAGCAGTTTCAAATATCGTTTCAGAATGTGGCATGATGTACGCGAAAGCGACTTTGTTTCAAAATGATCTCTGCAGTTCCATATCGTTTTAAATATCGTCATAATGCACCACTTACCTTATTTGTTTTTAAAGTTTTCTCTGCAGTTCCAAATTGTTTCAAATGCTGTCATAATGCACCATTTACTGTACTTGTTTTCATATTTTCCTGGATGACACCCTCGTCCTCATGCTTCCCCCTTGTTTTATGTTTTATTTTTTTATTACAGTTTCAAATATCGTTCAAAATTGTCAAAAGGCAATTTTTAGCGACCTTGTTTTTGAAATTGTCTATGCAGTTCGCAATTGTTCGAACAAATATCATAAGGTAAAGAATTTGTTTTCATAATTGTCTCTGAAGATCCAAATAGTGTTAGAATGTATGCTTTAGAGACCTTGTTTTTAAAAAATATTCTCTGAAGTTACAAATCGTTCCAAATAGTGTACTCGTAAGAACACACACTCTATCTTGTTTTCGGCTTGTCTCTATAACTCCAAATTAGCATTTCAAATAGCGTTAAAATGTACCTTTTTACCGTCCATGTTTTCAAAAATACCAGGGGGCCAACCCACTACCTCACGCCGCCACCCCTAACACACAATCCTTGAGCCGCCTCTGGTTCCCATACAATAGAATCTAAGTTTTAAGTACGTAAATTGGGAAGCATTGCTTAATCCAATATTATATTCATCGATAATGCTCATCGACCCCACGAGTGCCTGAAGAACTTGCACATAGAACAAAGGTTTCATGGAGTTTAGTTTGACATGATAATAACGACCATGTTGCTTCTATTCAAATTCAAGTTATGTAAAATAGAACGGTTAGTCTCAAAGCGTAGTCCAATCCATGCAAAGGTTTCACAAATGCGTGAATTAAGATATTTAGTTTCATACTTACGATTCAGCTTTATTCTCACAATATTAAAATATTTAATGCGTGATGTTATTTGCAAACAATACGTCGTTAATTAGATTGAGTTGAGTGTTTTACACTGATACTATCAAAATGCACTAATTATTTTCATACCAGTTTAGATTAATAAAATAAAAAAGGCAACAACGGTCAACTGGTCAATATGGACAGCTGCGGCATGCAAGGGGGTCAACAACGTACTTAAAGAGTTGGCTTTAAACTGATAAAGGTCGAGGCTATAGAATTCTAACGGTCGATATATATGATATACATAAGATAAATAACCCACGAATATGAAACGTCCGGTTAAATGTATGATCTGCAATGAAATACACATTTTCCGGATTTACTCTCCTTTGCCCTACTCGATAAATATACTTTTTTCTGAAGAGCAGGTAACCCGGAAAATGCATATTAAAGATGCTCCTTAACGTTTATAAACATCGAAATAAAAACTCTTATAAATTCCAATTCAAGTAAAAACGTATTTTAAACAGCTAAGTAAATAACTATATAGATATATTCTAATACTTATAGGTTATCATACAGTTGACTGTACAATACCGAAATATATTTGGACAATTGCTCAGATGACTACCATATTGGACGAGACGATACCTTTTTATTATACATCCAACTGTTTAAAGAAAATGCCACTTTTAAATTACATTTAATTATCTTACCATGTAAAAACCAAAAGTAACATATATTCGAATTTATATTTATAAATTATATGCACTTGCCACTAAAGAGAACCTCGTCATATAAAACACACACACATTTAATTAATATACCGAATAATAAAAACTTCGAAATAAAACGAACTTATGACCCGCAGTTGCGGACTAGCGCCGACGAATGCACGTTGCATTTTATGGTATTGCGTCACTTTTTTGTACATGTCTGCTACAGACATTTTGTTAAAGATGGTTTTCATACCGTGGAGAGAGGAATCTGGATTGTAGATGTGTTTATGTTGTAAATAATGTTGATATGTGTTAAAAGGATTGGATTGGCGAAATTTAAGGTTCGAAATCCGAATCCGGAAAAAGGAAAACAACACGACAACGCGAATGTGACATTTCGGATAGTGTCGACCACAGACGAAAATTGACAGGCTCGTAGTGACTTATCAGAGTCAGTTTGTAGCTGACTGTTATTTGTTGTTATGGGTTATGCCGCAGTCAACTTGAACTTGTTCTAGGATGCGGACCTCGACGGACATCGAGACACGCTCAACGAGTACATGGATCGGGAATTAATCATGCTTTGTTTAGTTTCTACGAGTCTGAGTCAGATATCCTTTTCAATTTAGTTAAATGGCGCAGGTAATTAAAAAAAATTTTTTTTTTTAGCATTCGACCTTTGTCGGTTCTACGTGGTCATTCGGTTTTTTTAATCCACGCCTCAACGGCCAATGACCTCCGACTTTGAAGGATGTTCTATCCCAGATTTTAACCATTACATTTATTTTTCTATCTTAATTCTTTGAGAAAGAGCCAGTATTTTCCCTTTGAATGTTCAGTGCTAAACAAGGGCACTACTGGTACCATGTTTTAACGTCTTTGGTATGACGCGGTCCTTGACTGGGGATTGAACCCGGGACCTCCCGCACTCGAAGCCAGCACTTTACCACTAGGATATCGATGAGGCGGTATAAAGAGTATGTTTACTCTCGTATTCTGTTTACAAACGAATGAACCAGCTCCTCATTCGGATGCTTTTGTCGTTGACTTTGCATGGGAGTTCATCTGCACTCAACTGTCCAATCACTACTGTCCAATAACAACCGTACAATACCGTATACTAGTGTACGGTCACGTGGTAGGAATAATGCGATGTGATTGGCCGTTTACAGTTGGGTATATAATAATGGTAAATAGTAAACACCAATATTTCCACATCTATCAACATACATACAGGTGCGAGCCTTCTTAATAAAACTAGCAAGCTATACCACACTTTTGATACAGTTTACCGATGAATGTAGTATATTTATAAGCTTTGTTTGATACATATTTATAACATATACTTGTTTTTGGTTTTGATGATACTTAATGAGTAAGCTTATTTGACAATCTTCTATAAGACCATCAGTTTATTTTATTTCGATTGTGAAGCCACGCTCTAATCCGTTCCTGGAAACAACTAAGCAATGAGGGTAAAGTTTCTTGCTCAATGAAACAACGGGTAAAATAAAAACAGTGTATTTGTACAATGGTAATACTGTGACTCTCACCGAAACAATCCATGTAGATCTGGAGGTCTCTAAACATGTAGAAATAGCTGCCATGGATACGGAAATAGTTGTCATCATCCTCGTCGTAGAACATTAAAGTATCCTCGTAGTTTTTGTTGAAACTCTTAAACAAAGAAGAAACTACTTAACATGGTATATCCGAATTGTATGACAATATATGTTTCCCAACGTGACTCTATTCGAACGCTCTTATCGATGTGAACGTGTGTATAAAGTTTGGATTTGATACACTTATCTATTTTCTATTAAAATTTGGACAAATGCGTTTATTGTTTAAAGATAAACTGACGGCCGGACGGGCATTCTCAATATATAACGCGAAGTTGTCAATAGCGCTCCGGTCAAATCGTATATTTTTTTCGAAATTATTAAGTTTAACCGGTTCTACACAGGTCAAGTTTAGAAAAGATACATTGATGCTTGCTGGCAAAATGCGGTGTGGGTAATTTCAATCAGTTATCTTAATTGATATAGGTACACATACACGAGGCCAGAATTAAACGTATTACATCGTTCACCTACCCACTCGCTATAATGCATAATAGATGATACGTCATAATGCATTTTATTCACATCAGCACCATCGCTCAGGCGCTGTCTGTAGAAATTGGATTCACTTCCTTGGAATAGAAAATAAAGTTTGTAAATGATTTGTATATAGTATGTGCATATAACATGTTTCTCTTGATATCATGATTGAGTTTGCTCATTGCTGGTATTCACTACATGTAAATCAAGTGTAATAACGGCAAACAGTATTAGTGATAGCACTTTTGTCTGTATTTCAAGAGAATTGTTAAATTTTAAAAGTCCATCCAATTTACATATACATCTCTGTTAAACTAACCTTCACTTACACAAACATATGTCTATCTCGTAAGAACACAACAAATCCCATGTTTATATTGAAAAGAGATAAACGATACACTATTAATCCCATGTTGTATTGAAAGTAGATAAACGATACACTATTAATCCCATGTTTATATTGAAAGGAGATACACGATACACTATTAATCCCATGTTTATATTGAAAATAGGTAAAAAATACACTATAAATCCCATGTCTATATTGAAAGGAGATAAACGATACACTATTAATCCCATGTTTATATTGAAAGAAGATACACGATACACTATAAATCCAATGTCTAAATTGAAAAAGATAAAAGATACACTATTAATCCCATGTTTATATTGAAAGGAGATAAACGATACACTATTAATCCCATGTTTATATTGAAAGGAGATACACGATACACTATTAATCCCATGTTGATATTGAAAGGAGATAAACGAGACACTTTTAATCCCATGTTTATATTGAAAAGAGATAAAAGATACACTATTAATCCCATGTTTATATTGAAAGTAGATAAAATATACACTATTAATCCCATGTTTATAAAGAAAGGAGATAAACGATGCGCTATGAATCCCATGTTTATATTGAAAGGAGATAAACGATACGCTATTAATCCCATGTTTATATTGAAAGGAGATAAACGATACACTATTAATCCCATGTTTATATTGAAAGGAGATAAAAGATACACTATTAATCCCATGTTTATAAAGAAAGGAGATAAACGATACACTATAAATCCCATGTTTATATTGAAAGGAGATAAACGATACACTATGAATCCCATGTTTATATTGAAAGGAGATAAACGATACACTATTAATCCCATGTTTATATTGAAAGGAGATACACGATACACTATTAATCCCATGTCTATATTGAAAGGAGATAAAAGATACACTATTATTCCCATGTTTATATTGAAAAGAGATAAAAGATACACTATTAATCCCATGTTTATATTGAAAGTAGATAACAGATACACTATTAATCCCATGTTTATAAAGAAAGGAGATAAATGATGCGCTATTAATCCCATGTTTGTATTGAAAAGAGATAAAAGATACACTATAAATCCCATTTTATATTGAAAGGAGATACACGATACACTATTAATCCCATGTTTATATTGAAAGGAGATAAACGACACACTATTAATCACATGTTTATATTGAAAAGAGATAAACGATACACTTTTAATCTCATGTCTATATTGAAAGGAGATACACGATACACTATTAATCCCATGTCTATATTGAAAGGAGATAAAAGATACACTATTATTCCCATGTTTATATTGAAAAGAGATAAAAGATACACTATTAATTCCATGTTTATATTGAAAGTAGATAAAATATACACTATTAATCCCATGTTTATATTGAAAGGAGATAAACGATACACTATTAATCACATGTTTATATTGAAAAGAGATAAAAGATACACTATTAATTCCATGTTTATAAAGAAAGGAGATAAACGATGCGCTATTAATCCCATGTTTATATTGAAAAGAGATAAAAGATACACTATAAATCCCATTTTATATTGAAAGGAGATAAACGATACACTATTAATCCCATGTTTATATTGAAAGGAGATAAACGATACACTATTAATCACATGTTTATATTGAAAAGAGATAACAGATACACTATTAATCCCATGTTTATAAAGAAAGGAGATAAACGATGCGCTATTAATCTCATGTCTATATTGAAAGGAGATACACGATACACTATTAATCACATGTCTATATTGAAAGGAGATAAAAGATACACTATTATTCCCATGTTTATATTGAAAAGAGATAAAAGATACACTATTAATTCCATGTTTATATTGAAAGTAGATAAAATATACACTATTAATCCCATGTTTATATTGAAAGGAGATAAACGATACACTATTAATCACATGTTTATATTGAAAAGAGATAAACGATACACTATTAATATCATGTCTATATTGAAAGGAGATACACGATACACTATGAATCCCATGTTTATATTGAAAGGAGATAAACGATACACTACTAATCCCATGTTGTATTGAAAGTAGATAAACGATGCGCTATTAATCCCATGTTTATATTGAAAAGAGATTAACGATACACTATTAATCCCATGTTTATATTGAAAGGAGATACACGATACACTATTAATCCCATGTTTATATTGAAAGGAGATAAACGATACACTATTAATCTCATGCCTATATTGAAAGGAGATAAACGATACACTTTGAATCCCATGTTTATATTGAAAGGAGATAAACGATACACTACTATTCCCATGTTGTATTGAAAGGAGATAAACGATACACTATTAATCCCATGTTTATATTGAAAAGAGATAAACGATACGCTATTATTCCCATGTTGTATTAAAAGGAGATACACGATACACTATTAATCCCATGTTTATATTGAAAGGAGATAAACGATACACTATAAATCCCATGTTTATATTGAAAGGAGATAAACGATACACTATTAATCCCATGTTTATCTTGAAAGGAGATAAAATATACACTATAAATCCCATGTTTATATTGAAAGGAGATAAACGATACACTATTAATCCCATGTTTATATTGAAAGGAGATACACGATACACTATTAATCCCATGTTTATATTGAAAGGAGGATGAAGGATACATTATTAATCAGATTACCGTCCGCCACTTCGTCCATCTTTACTCTGAGATAGTTCATGGACGCTGGGTGTTGATTTTCATGCAACAGTCCAAGAGCATGGCCAAGCTCGTGAATAGCTGTTGTCTAAATAAGATAGTATTAGTCTTACACTTGAATAGCAACACCACACCAATCAACGATTTGTTTTCAAACACTAATTTACGAATTAATTTAAATTTAGTGCTCTACGTTTGCTTTAAATACAACCGTGTATGCATACCTCAGCATTAGTTGTTTCGCGAACATCGTGATATTTTATCAAGTTTTTAAATACACATTGTTATTTTGTTACATGTAAAACTAAGGTGTTAGCTAGCAGGCTTTATTTGTGCTAATTCACACATTACCTGGAGAAAGAGTTCGTTATGTTTTTACTACCACTAGTGAGGCACGTGTTTGCTATGGTAATTATATATGTTTGTACCGTCGTTTCCATTGAGGGTTGGGTCGGTTTAAAATGTGCCCCTCGTTGTTCATGCTGTTGAACCTAATTGTTCCTATATATGTTTGATGATTTGTGGTTGTTAGTTAGTGCTATAATACAGTCTAGAGAATATATGTGTATTGAGTTAAAGGTATTAAAGTGTTTAAAAGAAAAGAAAAAAGGATTTCATTTATATCGTGTTTACTATGACGCTTGTTTGTGGAATTATGTATTAAAGAAAATGTTGAAAACTAGAACAGTAGGTGTGTGTCTTTATTTGATGTAGTTAAAGAACGTATGTCGCTACAGTTTGTCTCATTACTTTTATAGTGTGAATACTTTTTTATTCCGATAATATATAGCCATTATAATTGGCAAACAGTATCGGGCAGAAGAAAATAAATATCGCATGCAACAAAATGTATCACTGGTAAAACGTTTGCAATCTAGAAAAACAACAACAATATAATGTATTACATTTACATATCAACAATGGCTTACTAGTGGAAAATAAAGACACCATTGTGTGAATGCGAAGTTAGTTTGATAGTATAGTGTTTCATCATTTACTCAGCGATATGTTAGCCTCGATATGTTGTTGTTAAACACTGATTGAAATCCACCTAAGTCTCCGAGAATCTATAAATAGATATTTCAAATGGAACAAAGATCCGAGTTAAAAAACGGCTAGAATATCAAAATTAGACATCGAAATACTGTTATGACCACAAAAAAAGAAAATGCCCGTTACTTTACTCTATCCCAATCCAAAAATACATGTTCATTGGTGCATAAATCACATAGAATAACTGAAAACGGACACTGCATGGTTTTTCAGGGCTACTTCAAACCCGGAAGCGGATATGCATGTATGTACAAAAAGAGAAAACGCAGACCTACCCCAGTACACGCACTTATTGATTGTCCTGACCATCCGTTAATATTTCCAACATAAGACCAACAACCACTGAAATGATCAATAAAATAACGCGTACGCTTCTAAAGGTATATACGGAAAGCTAAGAATCAGTAAAAAACAAGAATTGTCCTTTATACAGAACAGTGAACAATAAAAACAAAACAGGTAGAGAAAAGGAAATCGGTATCACGCCTGAGTGTTTAGGATTAGGCTATATCCACTGGAATTTGAAACACAACAAAGTAACCAGGTTTTGCGGAAATACTAGATCACCAAGATTTCGTTTCTAGATTTATCGAACTTTTTTCAAAATTTCATAAGCGCTATTGCTTGTTTTCTTTAGTATATATAGAGTTTAGTGGAAGGCTGTAACGAGTGAATGGATCTGACTAAACACACTTCTAGCACGTGTCCACTAAATTAAACAAACCGGGAACATAAGCTCGACCTGTTCAACTTTTATGTGCTTAGATAGTTTGATTTGGTTGGTGTGAACCTTTTTCTTTAGTAAAAACATGATAGTTATTGGGATTATTGTATACCGAACAAGTCCTGGAGCCAGTATGCTAAAGTAACTGACAATGAGTGATGTATTAGTCAGAGACAAGAACAGTTAAAGTCACCCTATCGTTCCCAATAAATAAATTGTATGAAAACAATTAGCATATATGTATTATAATAAATGGTTCTAATGAAGGAATATGTGTTGAGTTTTGAAGAAAAAACAACACAGCCTTGGTTTGCCTACTTTCAGATTGCCCGCAAGTACTAACAATGTTTTAAGATTAACTCGTTAAATATTATTTTTGGTAAATGTGCAAGCGTCATCAATCGCGTTCATATCGCGTGAACCCAAATAGGTCGTCAATCAATACTTATATTTACATTTTCTCACACAATCTATGTACACGTTTTTAACTTAGTTTTTGATAGTCAAATCCTTCAATAAACTTCATTACAGGCTCTGTAAACCATATGTTTGGAACGGCCATCAGACGATTCACAGCTGTTATCTTAAAAATAGTTCTAATAATATTTATACAAACTATTTTTTAAATACAAAGAATATTTAGACAAGCTAGAGGTATCAATATTAACATTAAATTATGTTCATTAGTTTAAGGGAGACCACTGCAATCATAGTGTAATGACGATCGAGTCTATACTAAGAAGAGAGTCTAGATAATCGTGGCTATTTATAGATGTATAGTATACAGGTGTATTTGGAGTTTTAAGCGATGTTTGGAGCGTATGTACGATTTAAATGAAACTATGTAGCATTAAGGAAGTCTTCAGGTAATGAGAAGCAACACTTATTCCTTGAACAGTGGTGGATTATCGGAAATATAATGTGAATGTGACTGTCATCATTCATCATAAAGGAGGATACTGGAATTGTGCAATAAGGATTATAAGGATTTTGGAAAGTTTAACAGCCTGAGGAATACTCTTACGAACAGTCAAATATGAGTCTTTCTTCGGGCTTGCTTTTTACGTTGATGAAGCAACACTTAGACATGTACACATACAAGGTCGGAACACAACAAAGAAGGCGATTACTTGTAACTTTTGATATCGTCGTTCATAACCGCTACAAAGATCGCAGGTATCTACTGGGTTATCTTCTCATGTTTCAATTCCGTATATAGTTCAATTATATTTTAATGTTAACTGAGACAACGAATCAGTTTGCCCAAATACAAAAGTAAATTTGTAAACGTGGTGGATTTGTTTTTCTTTAAAAAGTAGATCGACGAAGTGGAATGATACATATTTTTACCAAGACTCCGCCCACTCAAGGGCGTACGGTTCATGCACAATGAACCGCAATTTATTTTGTACAGAGCTCAACGGACGAATGTAAATATTTACTATTAACTACATAACCACAGGTATATCAGTGAGTCAATGCGAAAGGGTTCTGTTTGTTTCTTTAGTTAATAGCACTTAAAACTGTTTTGCCTTCATCCTCTTGTTATGTACCCTACAGAGAAGTAACTTTGTTCTTGATTTACTTTTTAAAAGAATAAGTACAACTTAACGGAAATGAGGCTTTATCTTGTATTTCAATCTATAATATTGTGTAGGTAAATTCTGAACATCTGCAGCATTCATTCAACCATTCCTTCACTCAATATATAAATTAAAGCTATTTCACTTACAGTATAAGTAACCCTTGTAAGCTATAACCCTTGACTTACTCCCACAAATATGAACACATTAGAGACTTGAAACGTTGCGAATAATAATAATAATAATTTGAACATACGTGTTTGTATACAAGAAGTTCAAGTAGTTGGTGTGCTCCAAATCATAGTCCGTATTGTTTCCAGTGTAGTTGACAAACCGGAACCCAGTGTACTTATGAAACACATCCAGTGCCCATTGTATACCTGCTTTCTCTTCTTTAAACTGCTCTGTAGTTAGAAACAACAATTACAACATCATATTCGAAACAGGTTTTCCATGACGTCAAGCATGATGTGGAAATGTGTTAATATGACAATGAAAGTAAGTATAAAGTGCTTGATCGTTAAAGCGTCTCACATTTTGAAAGGCTAGTGAGACACCTCCTCGCTTCAGCATCTTTACCTCCGAATTCCTAATATACGGAACTTATATTGCGAAACGATCAAAACGCAAACTTTTAATACAGTTTAAAATATTGCCCAAGAGATCTTAGATGAAGCTGTGGTGTTATGTTCAACGATTGTGCTCACACGTTGTCATATTGAGTGAATCCTTTATTTATATAGCTTAAGGATTGGAAGAGCTTGGCGGTGCTGTGGCGTTGTTGTTTATAATATCAGCTAGCTAGAGTTATAAAGAACTCTAAAACGGTACCGTGATGTTCTCCTATACACTACACAAAGAAGGAAACGAGCCGTGTTTTATTCACGACAAAAACTATGGCTGTTACCACGGATCTAGGTCCTGTCAATATGAGCTTTCAAAACAAAGTGCAGCATATTATAGTGGTACAATCGGTCTTGTCGTGTTAGAATCGAAATAAAACGTCGGTACCCGTGTTTTATCGCAGAATAAAATATCCGTATTCGTTCGGCTGCGTGCAATCGCGCTTTAATTAATAAGCTCGTACAGGTTCTATATTTTATTCTGCGATAAAACACGGGTATCGATGTTTTATTTCTTAATGAACAGAACAACAGTATACGACTTACCCGGAGTGGCGAGGCTCATATTTTCAAAGGATGCGTCAAACTGGTAAGGTATCATGCATTTGGACCATTTCTTGTCAGAATTTACGATAAAGGACCTCTTATGTCGACCTTGACCTTTCTTCTTAGAACCCTTTGATGCTCTAATGTTTTCCTGGATCTTTTCCTTTGAGATGTGACCATGTTTCTGGGAGAAAGTATGAGAAACGTGTTTTAAGAACATTTAATTACGCCTAGGGCCAGCCAGAAGAAGATTTTGCAGTAACATTTGTTCTACATGAATCAGCTTTGTTCGACTATGTGTTATCACTATAAGCCGACATGTACCAATCAACAGTTGGATAGATTCATCTAAAGAGATTTGACTTTCTGTTGAATATCTTCAATTTAAAGTTATTGTTCTATTTAAGTGTGTATTGACTTTTCATAATCGTGCCATTAGACTGTTAAATACAAGTAAATTTATTACACACCAACGCATCTTCAACTTTAGCATCAGTTGGGGGAAGCTTCTTTGTCTCTTCGGCATCTGGTAACACAATAATAAACAGTATCACAAATATTACACCATAAATTGTCTAAATGGTACTGTATGATTTGAGCGAATATTTAAAATTTACAAATATTTTAATAATAAACAAGAAATTATGCAGACACTAGTGAAACCATTGAACTGTGTGTTGTTGGGGAATTATACCAACACAATAGTCAATACATTATCATGCGTGCTTTGTTTTAAATGTGAACATAAAGACTGATGCTCTTAGCTTAAGTTATGCATATATTTGTTTATTTAATGAGTGTAGGGGACCTATGCATATAGTACCATGTACACTGTGTAGAACTTAATACTTCTAATTTGTAGAGCACACGAACTGGAAGAAAGCACGTCGTCAAATACTTGCTCGTCTTCCACCGTGGAGTATCGTTACACAATATGTGGTATATGTAGTGGTACGTAACGGTATAGTGGTGGTATAAGTAGTGGTACGTAACGGTATAGTGGTGGTATATGTAGTGGTACGTAACGGTATAGTGGTGGTATA
>ENA-OREC01001194-OREC01001194.1-marine-metagenome-genome-assembly--contig:-NODE-1194-length-12656-cov-13.486684_pt1 | contig 12656 bp, 5 predicted proteins | sample MGYA00248626_ERZ508543 | MGnify/ENA primary metagenome ERZ508543 (study PRJEB26211, sample SAMN05518279) | marine metagenome | isolation source: Puget Sound, Washington, USA | host: Bankia setacea... | reverse complement strand
TGAATTTGACATTTTAGCAATGTACAAATGTTTATGAATTTGACATTTTAGCAATGTACAAATGTTTATGAATTTGAGGTTTTGGAAATGTATATGATTAAGGGGTTAGCCATGTTTATGAACTAACAGATCTAGCATTGTTTATAAAGTTGAATTTATAGCAGTTTTATCAGAGTCTATGAATGTCAATATATTGTCAGACTGCCTTTGTAATGTACATGTATTTTTAAGAGGGTTTGTTAATTTAGAATGATTGCAATGTCGATAAGTTAAATATTTAAAAAAAATGTTTAAAGAATTTGAATGTTTATGAGATGTCATCAACTGACAAGCAACAGCTGTTCCTCCAGAAATGATACAAGTACCGTCAAATGGAGACATTTATTAAAAGTGTAAGATAAATTTAAAGCTGAATAGGAGAAAACAGTGTGTGATTTACAGTGATAGTGTATGGTGGTGAACTGTAGAACAGGATCCATTTCTAGATTCAGGGTCAAAGCTGAGCTGTTAGACATGCTATCTACTTAACTGGCTGTTTCATTTTCACCCTTTGAACTATTCAGTAAGTAAAGGTAAAGCTATACAAAAATGTATAAAGAATTTAAGAAGTTATGTCATATGTCATAAATTTGTTTTCTCTATTTATTTAGACAAATTTATTCAGACTGAGTCTTATCTATCTATCCGGTGAGTCCCAAACATCTGTTCAATAAGTTAAGGTTAAGATATATAAAGAATTTTAAACAGATGTTTGGGATTCATCGGATCGAGATATAGAGTCAGTCATAAATTTGTTTTCTCTATTTAGACAAATTAATTCAATATTATGTAAATTGTTTCCAGCATAAAATAACCATGACAAATAACTTTATATTAGACCTATTTTACATGAGATAAGTTACACAGGTAAAGCTCAGCAACTAGCGGTACATGACTTAAACACTAAGTTCAAATATAACAGTATGTCACATTTGCAAAAAAAACTGTACTTTATGAGAGTAAAACCAATTATATTTAAATGAATGAAGCACCAGCGTTATAAACACGCTTGTCGATCAGTAGGAGACAGAACATTGCAAACAACTGATAAAATACATCCTTTTAATACATTGTATGTAGATGTTATAATCCCAAAGTTTGTCATCAGTGAATCCAACATAGTGTGGGTTGATAGAAAAAGATTGAGTCAATTAATTATTTCTAAACCGTACATTTTAAGTAAGTCAACATGTGTATTCTTTGGGCAGGTCAAGTAATTCAATATTCTTTGTAATAATCATGTAACTCTATGTTTTTTCAAAGAAATTATAATATATATATTAAGATCCTAGTGTTAAACGCCTACTGATGTCTGGCCAAAATAGTCATGTAGATTTCAACTCAAAATAGAAACTTCTAATTTGGTTTCCTATATACCATTCCTTTAACATCTTGGCCACACTGTATGCAACTCTCCTTAAACCGAATACATGTAAATTCTAAGTTTCTTCCATTCTAAGTTTCTTCAATTTATGTAAAACTCTTCAAATACATTATGACTTATGACGTAAGAGTGTAAAACAAACGGAATATGAAGTTGAATGCAAACTATCACATTAGGCATCTCATGAGGTGGATCAACCATTGAAGATTCTATTTATATTGCATTTGAATATTTTTGGATTTAGTGACATAGAAAGCCTAACATTATCATACTATAAAGAGTTACTACTCACTAAAAATAACTGTTTGCCTGAACTTTATTTTTGTGACAAGCTACAATTATCACTGACTGTGATGAGCATACCACCTATCCCTGTTTTGCCGCAGGAAACAAGAATATATTAGAATTTCAAAAAAGGAGACATAAACCTGGAGCCCTTTGGTTTCGCCACACAAAAATGTCATGCACATCTACACTTTAAAGGAATCTTGTGTAGCAAGTTTCATTTAGATAACTTGAAAACTGTGAGAGGCATTTGCGACACAACATTTCACCATCAGAATGAGAGCCCGCGAAATCATCTGCCTGACTTCAGTATACCCCACCCTCCCTAATTTCATTAGTTTGGGGTTATAGGTATTTACAGATTACAAAGTCATACACTTTCAGAATCAAGCTTTTTACCTAATAAGGCTGTCACTTTCACTCTAACTGTTTAAAAAAAAGAGAAGAAGCTTAGATATTTTAAAGTTCACCTTTTCGCACTTGCTGACACACAGTTGAGATTTGGGTTTACTAGAGAGTTTATAAATCTTCAAGGCCTCGATCAGAAGTGTAGCAATTTTATCCATGAAATGGAATACTACAACGAACCCCATGAAATCATCCAAGCCACAATTCAGTGGAAAAAAACAAGAGTCTAAATCCAATTAACGACACACATATTTTCACATTTTCAATTACACAATGTTGATATGGAACTGTTCAGCAACACCACATCAAACTTATGTTCTTCTTACGATCCTTACACTGCATAGAAAACTGCCAGTTGTGTATATAAATGTACACTCCAGTATCTACCCATATATATATTTCCCCCTAGTTTGTTCAATCATCAAATACTTTCCGATATAACAATCATGCCATACTCTTAACAACCTGACAGTGTTTTATACTGACAGATTTTCATCACGAAAGTAAAAGCCTATACCTGAAAAATGCTTCAATATTGTCGTAACCATAGTAACCATTTTGCCATATATCAGGAATCCGCTTATAGAGTCTGCTACTACCTCCCTTTTGAAGTATTTATGATTTTTCCCCACATCTATTTTACTGGGGGATTGTTATGGATAATGGATTACTGGTTAAATTGATCACTATGGAATGTTCATCTTGCATAACGATCAGATTTGGAGATGTTTTGTTTGTTTTTCCTTCTTCATTGAGTCTGGATAGATAAACGATGACTATAGCCAGATGATGCAGCATTTAAACAACTAAAATAGTACACTGCAGAACAGTTAAAAGACAAGCTGCAATGAACATCTCTATTATTGTGAAAAGATGACAGCTACAAAACAAAGATGCTTGAAGTGAAAAAAACATTGACAAAACGCTGATATGCCTATGGAGGCTTTCATACACACTGATGAAGCAGTAGAAGAAAGGAACAGTTTTTAATTGACTATAGACACAGGATCGAGTTCTAACTAGTATGGGTTAAGATTTTAAAATTTGCTACACTCATTGCGAAATGACCATGGCCGTCGGAGTCCTGCAAATGTGGAACACAACTGAATTAATTGGATAAAAGATAGAAGAAACTTCACATTTGTAATGCTTGATTATCCAAGGTAGGAGATTTTATATTTTAAAATTTGGAGCCTTTTTGTCATTTTAACCACTTTTTATTGCAAATGCATGATTTAAGGGAATTTTAGCCAGTGGAAAAAAGTCACCTGTAAATGGCTATATATACAATTAATTACCGTTGTAAAATTTCCCCCCCGGTAGCAAGGAAACCCATGAGTTAGTGATTGGCTCACATCTTACTTTCTGGGTAGGGAGAGAAAAAGATATGAGATATAAGGAGAATAAATCCATGAAGCATCATTACATCAATACATGTACCAATTAACTACTTTTAAAAACATATATTCACAAGTTTTCTAGGGGATTTTTTTGCTTTCCCCCTTTTTTTCCCTCAATATTCAACATAAATAAAAATGTGTCTATATTACAGGTAAAATCATTTCCTTAGAATCATGTTTTACTAGCAGGAAAAATCAAAGTAGTGACTTGTCTTTGTTTCTTTATTGAACAGGTGCAATAAAAGCTGTCAGTGACCTTAGGTTTAATCAATGTACATCCAAGCAAATTACAGTGCAGTGTTAAAGAGTCTATCATGACAAAAAATAATAATACACGATAACCATAATTAATCTCATACTGTTCATATCATATAAACTGACCACACATTAGCAAACCAATTAAAGACATGTTGAGTGTCCATTTAATGACTGATATCGATGTATGAACAAGTTTAACTGCATACTTTACAGGGGAAACACCTGTCTATTGTAGTGAATATAGCTGTCAGGGCAAAAATCTGTTAAGCACAGCTAATATTCCATAATAGTTAAACTTCATGAAATCAAAAAGTATTTTCAAAAAGACTCAAACTATCTTAAAATTGAACTGGATCCAAAGAGATATGTTTAAAAAATCCATTTACAGTTAGATTTAAAGTAGGTAGAATAACTGCATCAAACAAAATAATCACCTGTCGCTAACCTGACAAGAACTATATATTACATACATGCATTCCTTCTTTTTTATGTCACATTATTCAGTAAGTTACACCAGTTTGACATGGATGGCTATGATAATGATCTCGTTAATGGCTATGCGTGACCAGAGCTGAACTATAACTGCACCAGTGTGTAATAATATAAGTACAGACATCACAAACTGTCACAGGTGATAAAATCAGCCAATGATGGTTACCGATAAACATTTCTCTCTCATTTCTTTTTTTGTGTAAGTGATATTGATCTCCCAACAATTGATCAGAAGTGGTACAAATATATCTGAGTGAAGAAGTTAATATAATTTTAAAGGTGGTCATATTGCTCAAGTGGTCTTTAACCTGAGGTCTAACAGTTATGTTTACTACAGGTATATGCATTTTGATTTAATTAAGTCAGGTGCCTCTATTATTGAGATTAAATAAATCAATACTCTTTGAGCTTCTTTCTATAGTCTAACTGAACTTGTTATGTACACATGCACTTGATATCTAAAGTAACTATGGGTTAATGCTAAAGGGTCCTAATTGCTTCCTTATACATAGCAAATTTTAGCAGTTTTGCTTTCATCCCACATATTTTCATTCATGTTTTCGACCTGGAGTTTAAACTTTACATATTGAACAAGATAATATATACAGAAAATTTAAGCGTAAAACATTTGAAATTTCAGGTAATATATTATATATGCTTCATTGACAATAATAATGTAAAGAATGATGTTCACAAGTGTCAGTGATTCCTTGAACTTGTTTTATAAGCTTGTGGTGAATACAAAATTACCAGAGAAATGTGAAGTTAAGCACAATTAAATTAATGTGTTATTGCTGAATTTAAAAGTAAGTTCATGGTTAATAACCCAAACTACAAATGAACAAATGTGTTTCCTAATCCTATCAAATCTGTATAACCTTCTGCATTCACAGTAATATGCCTCAGTAGCTAGGAAAGTATCAATTTGAAATTAGAAACAGAGTTAGTTTTGTCAAGTAAATATATGGTCTAGGTTTTTATTTGTCTGAGGTTTTTTCTATAACAACAACAATTTGTAAATTAGACACAAGCTTTTGCACCAAATTCAAAACTAATTCAATATTTTTCAACCAAGACCTGAAAAACAATGGGGGAAAAATGAAGAGTGACAAGTACACCCTATTCATTTGAATTTGGTGAAAATAAAGTCTTCTATGAGACTAATAGGTCAGAAACAGAAGTAAACAAACTCAGAGGATTTACATGCAGTATTGCATATTAGATAGTCCAATATCATTCATCATCTGATAAACATTTCACTGATTTGTTCTTATTAGTGTTGACTCTAAATTGGTATCTGGGGCAAACAATATTATTTATAATAATTATCACAGCAAAGTCTTGTACTTACGATGTTTGCCACATACTTGACAGATTCTGTCTGTGGGGGGAATTCTAAGGTGCCACTCATCATTGTTCCATACTGGTACTTCCAAACTATGCAAAAAGGTTATCTAGAAGTAAAAGTTAAGGTTTACATGTTACTATCAGCAGTCTGTTAAGAGCCATTAACCACAAAAAAAGATGAAATTCATGAACAAATTATATTTTTACCTTTATCTTTCAATCAGTGACTTATAAAACATTAACATAAGAAAAAATTATAGCAATTTGCCCTTTACTAAGAAAAATTGGGGCATCCTACACTAAAACCAATTGGACTGTCTTTGATTGGGCCATCTTGACCAGACACTACAGTCCACACAGCGCGGATTTTTCGTTTTCCACTTTACCACCGCGGTCTTGCGCAGACAATCGCGGGGGACAGCAAGCGAACGGTGATCGACCGCTTAGCTCCCTGCGAGACATACAGCAGGGAGCAGTCGCGGTGGCAGATGATCGTATGGTTGCATATATAAGACGCCCTTTTTCCCCATAATGTTAGTCTCCATATCAAGGTGTGTCTTCTCCATGATATTGAAATATAGTACCCTATATTCCAAGTCTAAAATGTCTTTAAATCAAGAGAAATACCTCGCGAACAATGCCAATATGTCCACTATCTTGTTTATTATGTAATGGGAAATTATTACTAGGGGAAGTAACTGTGTACATAATGTATTGCAGTTTATAAAATAACAGTTGTAAAAATAATTATTTTAAATAATGATTAATATTTGCGTACAAAACATGATTGAATTGTCAGTTTATTTGTTTGCCCATACAACCCTATAATGCTCCATAGACGATGCTTCCGATAAATTTATCATGGGGACGGTGTGTCTATTGTTATTTAGTAAACACGTGTCAGTTAGTCTATTGTTTTGTCAGTTAAAATAGACACGTTTTTTGCAAATTTCATCACTACACCCATGAAAGCATGGGCCGCAGACTGGGTTACACATTTTCCTCTCCACTTCACACTTGCGTGTATAGCGAGAATCACGGACCCATCAAGTTGTTTACATACACATGTACATAATGGCGTCCACGGTGAAATGTACATTGGAATCGACAGTCATTTGATTGTTTTGTCACGTTGTTGCATTATTTGTTCTCAAACAAAAGATTAGGGTTTTGGTTGCCAAACCAGAACTACTAATATCTTGTCACCCAAACAAGTGGAAATCCGCCGTGTGTTCCCCCGCGACAGCACCTCGTGGCTTGAGAATGTCCCAAATGAGCGGACAATTTAGCTGGTCGCGGCGTTGAGCGGACAGAGAGTGGCTGTCCGCCATCATGAAAAATCCTGGGGTCGGGGTCCTTTGAAAAATCCGTGCTGTGTTTACTGTAGCTGCATTTTAATCTATTAGAGCTGCTGGCTCTGTAGTATTCACTGCATGCAGGTTATGCAGGCTTTGGTTTGGTAGTGAACACTGCTAAACAACATCCCTGCAAGCTTCTTATTTGTCATTCAACTTTATCTGGTTTCAAAATCGCTTAATTGTGCGAATGTGTACATGTATGAAGAAACTGTTTCATTTATAAAAACTTTCTAGTGTGTTGGCTCTGTATCAACTGCTAAGTCATGCAAGTACAAACATCATCACCAAGGGTAGTACTCTTAAGTATAAATAGTAAGTGTCATATCCTCAAAACCCTGCTTGCCAGTCATGCAGGTGACACTATATTATTTTTTATCTCAATCACCTTTAACCAGAATCTGTAGTCAAGAAAAATAAATCTAACTGACTTACAGATAAAAAATATCTGCTCAACTTCAGCAATCCTTGCATGTAAACCTTACTTAAACTAAGATAAAGTGAACTCAAACATTCCTCCAATCAGTATGCATACAAACCATAAGCTTTAGTTATTAACCTTATACACAACCTAGAATGTGATGCCATGGTGATGGTTTATTTATTTGCAAATAGACAATAAACTTCTGTTAACTGTGTAAAACAACACACTTAACATTTACAACCACAGACACATTGGGGTTAACTAGTTTAAACAAATACTCTCCTACATGTGTCATATTCATTTACAAGTCTGAATATATTGTTCTGAGCTAAATGACAGCGTACATGCTGTAGTTTTTCTCAAGAGTCACCTCATGCCTGCAATGTGGAATCATTTTTAAATGAAGTTCTTATACATATGCGCACTAACATATAAAATCAATTCTCTTCAATGAAATCGATAACCGTTTTTGTGTGCAAAACATTAAAATAACTAACTGTACCTTTAGGCTGCTGTTAAATAACCACAAACGCGCGACAGCTACTGCAGAACACACTTTTGTTTACAATCACAGTTTCGTCCCGTGCGTAGATCGACTTTGGGACTGTCGTAAAACAAAAAGAAGCTTATTCGACATATGTTAGATTATACACTACAATTTATCGACATTGAACATACTTGCCATCACGAATATTACCACAGCAATCTTCTTCATGTAAATAAATGCTGGGTTTGTGACGATTTGGTTGTCGCAAAATCAACTGGTTCTCGGCTCCATTGAATTACTAGAACCAGTCAAACATTCGCGCGTTTTTCTACTTTCAGTTTAGCCACAAAATTGACAACATAAACAATGCCTGGTTTAACGTCTGGAGAGTACGATCCGGCAAGCTTGCCCGATCTGTTGCCTACTTACTACAAGAAATTGTTTCCTTACGGACCATATTACAGATGGCTAAACTACGGAGGCGGTAAACATTAACTAAACTTTTCAGCTGATATGATAACATTGTTGATTGAACAGTCGTGTTTTTTTATAAAATAATAGTACCATGCCATTTTAACTGTATCTACATATTCTGACGATTAGTCATTAATTCCAGTTGATGAGGGAGATTGTCCAAACTGCAACTTAGGCCAGCTTCGTTAAATTCCTGTACATTTGTCTTCGTAATGTGTTCTCTTGAAAATGTGAATTTAACTCTTGCCTACCAAATATATCCTCTCCTGAGAAGGAATGTCTAGCATGTGAAAGATCTGCATACATTATCGATTTTTTTACTCTTCATCGACACCTTTTATTTGTTTTAATGTTAAACTGTCCCGCACCTGTTTGACTGGTTAACAATTTTATTCAGCTGATCGGATGAAGACTGAAAATGTCATTTTTGAGGATAGAAAAACTGTGGTTGTATTTATTTTTTGTAAGAAAGACTGGTCATAATTCTGAATTGGCTGTAAGATGGAGATAGATTGATCACTCATTTTCTCAATAAGTTATAACTCTAGAACATGGATTTTTATTTTCAGTTCCTAAAGGCTATTTTAGTCTGCGGGAGTTTTCATTTACTCTGAAGGATGACATCTATATTCGTTACCAGTCGTTCATGACTCAAGATGATATGGAAAAAGAAATACAGAAACGATGCCCATATAAGATTGACATAGGAGCAGTCTTCTCTCATAGGGTTCGTATAACACACTAACTTGAGATGTTAGAAATTCCAGAGTTATTTGTCGCATTTTTTGAATTCTATAAGTGATTAAGCCTCAAAAAATCCACAGATCGGGCAAGTTGATTCTTCGTCATGCTTGTCCAACCGAGCAAGTAGTATTTTCAGTCTCAATAGAAATTCTTAACAAAAGTTTGCCAAAGAGACCTTCAAACACTTGCCTTCCAATTTCACACTTACCTGTGTAGTGTTAAGATAAGGGAGATACACACAGTCTGATCAGAAATTGATAATACATTAAGGATTATAAACAATCAAACAAATAACAGCGTCTGGTGGTCAGTGTCTATGTAATTTATGGCTCCATTGCTGTGCCTTAATGGCCTGTGGCATTTAGCAATTACTTGATAATTTGACAGACATCATTCATTAATGTCATGCTCTGGAGTAACATGACTAAATACACTACAAATAAAACATTAACACTTCCAAAGATAAAATGGAGAGCTTGATCACAGATGCTGGAGTTGTTGACTGAGATTAGCATAGAGAAAAGATTTTACAAGAGTCATATCACTGATCACACTAATATAAGATTCTTATGATGATGATGGTCAAAATAACATGGTAACCACTAAATACAAGATGCAGGCAACACAGCATTTCTCCCTAATATGTCAGTCTGGAGAAGACATTATCATACCAAAATGCAGGGCAAGTAGGTTTTGCTGCAGGGCAAGTGGAATTTCAAGTCACTTGCCCTGCAGGACGAGTAGCTGATATCCATAGGGGGGAAAAACAATTTTAGGAAATTAGGACACAGGTGCTTATGATATAAATGTGCCGCAAGTGTCAGAATTGTGTTGCTACGGTAACACAAAATGGCTAGTTTGAAAGTTGAAACAGAAAATCAACAGATACTTTATGACTTTGTTTCCAGGAAGGCAGCTGCAGTTCAGTTTGCTTCATAAAACCTGCTTTGTTGTTTTTTTCAAGTGATTTCTATGAAAGTGTTTAAGATGCCAGCATGGTTCAGGGGCAGTATATTTTGCATCTTAAGGATTGTAATATGATAACATAGAATAATGATATCTTGATAAAATTGATTGTTGAAGATTTGTATTATAATGTACCCAATAATATCAACATTAATGATACATACTGTCACACACTTAATACTTATATTTTACAGCCTAAAGAACACAAGACAGTAAAGGCTGCTGCATTTCAAGCCCAAGAAAAGGAGCTTGTTTTTGACATTGATATGACAGACTATGATGATGTGCGCACATGTTGTTCGTAAGTCTTTTGCTACATGCATCACTAATACAGTAAAACCTCGAAAACTCGAACACCCACGAAGACATAAAATGTGTTCGAATAATCAGTGTGTTCAAATTTACCGGAGTCACCAAATGACGGATGTCTATTGCTCGATTTTTTCACGGTTTGAAAAAATGAGGTTTTACTGTACTTGCTTTCTAGGAGCTGCGTGGTGCAGTGGGTTGCTACTCTAACTCGTAATCAGTGGATACCTGTCAGTCGTGATTTTGAGCCCCATCAAAGGCTCAGGTTGTTTCCTTGAGCAAGAAACTTTACCCTCATTGCTTTGTACTGGTTGGTTCTAGTAACGAATTTGATTGTGTTTTACATAAGCAAACAGTGCTTGTTTCACAATCAAACTAAATTCAATTAGTATAAAGTTGTGTTCCGTTGGTGCTGTATGATTTGAGCTTGACTCTTTGCAGAGGATTTAAATCTAAGCTACACATCTGTATCAGATTCCTTCCCCTAAAATAAATCTATATGTTACAAATGTAGAATGTTACGCTTGTTTTTGAGGTTACATCCGTATGTACATCCCTGATTGCAATAAGTATTTGTTTATTTATCTAGAAGGTTGTGCTTATCTGAGTGTATATGTAAGAAAACTGTTGTATGAGTACTATGACAATTAGTTTCAGCTAAACTTCAATTTGTTTACATTTATCTGAACATTTAATGTAGTTTGAGAATAAATAACTGAAAGAGATAATCTTTTCTGTTGTTCAGTGGAGCTGACATCTGCAAGAAGTGTTGGCCATTGATGCAGATTGCTATAAAGATACTGGATCGAGCATTAAGAGGTAGGGAATACTTTAATACTTTTTATTTAGTAATGAGTGCAATATAAGTCTCTTTATATATTGTAAAATCTGTATAGTTTGTCAGGCACTAATATGTGTGGGTTATGTTGGTCCGTTTAAAATTTCCTTTTGTTCCCAACTAATTAATTTCCCAAACAAATATTTTAAGAAATAGCATACATACTTGTATATTATGATTGATGATTTTTTATGAAGGATTCATTGTTGAGTTTGAAAGAAAACAACAACACTACATTGGTTTTCCTACTTTCAAATTGCAAGTACTAAAACTATTTTAGGACTCACCCGTTCAATATTATTTTTGAAAATTGAATCATATGATTACTAGGATATACGTTGACTATATATTCCACAAAGGCATTATTTCATAAGTTCTTTGTGGCTATGAAATACTGATGATTATGTACTTTTTTATTGTGAGCGAAAGTCCACCTTTAACACCTGTGAAATGTCATCGAATACAGTAAAGCTCGCTGTTAAGACCATAACATATTAAAACTGTCCCCTTTTAATTATAAGAGTGTATTTTTTTAAGCAGAATCAGCTAATTTCAATTTATATTGGTCACGGTTTTTACACAAATCACTATTAAAATCACTTTTTGTTGATCCGGAAGTTAGAAATTTAGAAATGTGTAGTTACATGTATTTTGGAAGCTTGATTTTAATTTCCCTTGTCATTGTTATTCTCAAAGCTAGCAAAGCGATTGTATACCCGTGAAATTGAGGGATACAGAAATCTTAGCTTTATTTTGTTTATGATTGTTACTACATGTACTTTTCTCAGAGGATTTTGGTTTTGAGCATCTCCTGTGGGTATATTCTGGTCGTCGTGGGGTGCATTGTTGGGTATGTGACGAGGTTGCTAGGAAACTGTCCCAGAATGGAAGAACTGCCATAGCTGAGTATCTTAGTCTGGTCAGGGTAAGGAGATCATAGATTGTCTCATGTAAAATATGAAGTTGTCTACTGACAATGGACTGTCTGAGAGTCTAGCCAGCTGAGTGACTAACACACTTGTTTCACTGCCTTATAACTATAGATGATATTTGAACTTTCTTCCCCCCAAAATGATAACTGAAATCACTATGCTGTATTATAAATTGAAGAAAAAAAGAAAATGTCATACAATGAAATGTTTTAAATGCATTGTGATTGATGTAAGAGATCACACAACAAATAGATTTTAGAGGTTATGGGTGAAACACAAAGTTAAAGAAATGCCTCAAATTCTAAAAGATGTCGATCTTAGCCTAGAAACCTGATGAATAAAAACTTGAATATTGAAGTAACAGCTTAATTTGATATTATCCATTCTTCATGAAACCGTCTAGCCATTTGTTTACAGGGAAGTGAAAGTCAAACAAAGAAAGTGATATTAGAACAAGTACCTCACCCATCTATACAGTAAGTACCTCACCCATCTATACAGTAAGTACCTCACC
>ENA-OREC01001193-OREC01001193.1-marine-metagenome-genome-assembly--contig:-NODE-1193-length-12657-cov-13.026312_pt1 | contig 12657 bp, 6 predicted proteins | sample MGYA00248626_ERZ508543 | MGnify/ENA primary metagenome ERZ508543 (study PRJEB26211, sample SAMN05518279) | marine metagenome | isolation source: Puget Sound, Washington, USA | host: Bankia setacea... | reverse complement strand
TTATTGGATCACACCAGTGTTCACTTTACCAATGTGTACAATTATTGGATCACACCAGTGTTCACTTTACCAATGTGCACAATTATTGGTGTAATCCCACAACTTCTGTATTGTTTTTACCATGTTATATTTAGGCATATAGATATTCCTTTACTTTAACCTTTCCTCTCTGCTACATGCTACAACTTCTGTTTATTGTATAACGCAAGCCACATGATCTTATGGGTGTACTATGAATGATCTTTTTATGTTCAAACCATTGTACAATGAACACTTATATCCACAAACAATGCAACTTTATCACCGTTTCATTATGCAAACCATACAATAAGATACATATACAATAACTGAAGTTATAACACTGGATTCGTTTAATCTTGCCATCACTAAAGTCTTTCAAAGTCCACTTCATCCACCATTGTACTAGACATTAACATTCTGTCATCTATATGAACATCAGCGCCATTTATAAACTTGTTCTCCGTATATGCCTCTCCATAAACGGCTGACCTACTTCTCTTGAAGCTTGGCCGTGGAATCTTCGACGTGTTGAAAGTGTCACTGGAAGATGACGTTGACGTGATTTGAGAGACTCTTTTAACATTGTCACTTTGTAGAGATGTTTTGGAGACGCGTGAAGACCTTCGTATGAATTGCGTGGCCGCCTGATGCCAGTGGTCGCTCTCAATCCATGAATTATGTTTACCTAAAGGTGTGAACCCGCTTTGTCCTAAATTATGTTCCTGACTTGGGTCACTTGGATTGTGTGAGTCATTTGTATAGCAATGTCCTCCGGGTAGATACCTTTGGGTCGAAGAAAAGTTCTGCTCAGACATTGGCGTAAGTTCTATATTACCTGGAAAGGAATAAGTCTTATATATTGATTGAGGGGCACTTGCTTGTGTGTTTCTAGTTGCATCCTGAAGTTCCATGTAGTCATCAGCAGGTTCAGGTTCGATAAATGGGTTGGTGTTTTGTATAGGTGGGCTATTTCTGTGCATTTTCGTGTGGATTGTTTTTTCACCGGTTTGTGACGCGACCTTACTTGACTTTCTTTTTCTTTTTCTGGAAAATAAAATATAACCCATTTCTAAACAAAGATATGAAAACGAGTATTATTTTACTAGTATTGTATTGATATGTTTCAACCTTAGAAGACGTTTCTTACACACCATGCCGGAATTATTAATATTCATAACCCCCGTTCATGTCGGTATAACCCCAGTTGCCTTACCGTAGCCTGTAAACGAGGCTCTGCCAGACACAGGGAGACAACGAGGGTAAGAAAAAAACGTTACGGCATGAACTTGGAGATGGAAAATATTTCTTACACATTTGTTTCATTTAATGTCCATTAAATATCTTACGTATATAGCACTATTTTGCTCGCAATACTACAGAGTAAACACGGTGCGGATTCATTTTACTATACTTATCATATAAGGAATCATCAACGCGTCACCTAAACGGCATATAAGGATAAAGTGAAAAGTAGATAGGCCAACGAAATGGCTGCCATATTTTGCTCGGATAAACCACATTCTTATTAGTTTTAACCGACATGACACCAAAACTCGCATTCTGTTTAGTCCAACAATGTTCCTCCTGTAGTCCATGAACTGTCTACACTTCATTTAACTGTATTTACAAGGGGATCGAGTTAAACAGCTTGTACACAGTTCATGGAGTAAATAACAGGAGGAACATTATTGGATTAAATGGAATGCGATTATTTGGGGTCAGGTTGATTATATTCAGTGATTATGATGACTGATGGCTGACAGTTTCTGAATTAATTGTCAAATTGACTGTGTACTCTGTAGTATTGCGAGCAACATAGTGCGACATAAGTTCGATAATTAAAGGGCATTGAATGAAACAAACGTGTAAGAAAAAGTTTCAATCATCCTGTGTATGCCGTAACGAATTTTCTAACCCTCGTTGCATCACTCGACAGAGCCTCGTTTACTGACTACAGTAAGGCAACTCGGGTTAGAATGTTCTATACGGCATACACAGGGGTGGTTGAAACTAATTATATGGCATACCGATACAACTTGTTGATGATGAGTGCATGTAGTATATCACTGTCGGCACTTTATTACTACCTACGTCAGGGACATATACTGAACATCAAGTAAAATGTAATATATCAATCAGTATAATTTATGCTTCTCCATAACAAATGCACGTTCATATTATATCTATGAATTGCATGAACTCAATGCTGGTTTGAACACAGGGGTATGCATGTTTAGATAAGATCAAATAGTAAGCGCGTGCAAATCACTCGACACGTTATCTTTATACAATGTGATTTATCTTGTCAGAAGTTAAAAACGACGCGCACGAACCGAACACATGTTATCAAAACCTACACTCACAGAGGTGATTTTGAACGTGGATATACGGATTTCTGAACAGACATCTAAAAAGGGTATGTATTTCAAAAGAACTCTGTCCGATTAGAAAACGATTGTTTCATGTTCGAGATTAAACAAAGAGTATCACCCATTCGGACGTTATACACACATTAACCATTATAGTTAACTAACGCCAATACTAGCTTACCTTACAACAAATGCTGTAAAAACGCAAGAACCAAACAGAAGAAGTCCTGAGATGACGCACCCTACTGCTACTCCAATCTGTACTGCTGTATCCATGGCTACATAAGATATATTATCAAGCATTTACGTTTAAATAATATACATTTATATTAGCTGTCACTACAACTGGTTAAGTATCTTGCAAATTGTTCCAATCGTATATAAATTTAGTCTCGGAATACACCACCGTAATTAAATCCAACATCAGGTTCCTGGCTTTAGAGGAATTCACTCAGTGTTTTCTGCAACGCTTCAACATTCGTGACTAGTCCATGTCTTCCTGTAAAGTCCAATTAATATTTTGCACACAGTGTTATTGCTGTATGTGTCAGCATCTCATACAAGGTAATGTTTAACATCATTTTCCTTACCTTGTTTTGTTTTCAGATAGAAATTGAAAATAGAAATGTATACTGTATTTCTTATGTAATATATGTGTTACAATAACCTACACGTTCTCTAATTGTTTTACACTTGTAATGTTATTTGTATTATCAGTTTTCTTCATAAGCACATCAGTGCAAATCGTACAAGACACATTAAACGTACGATTATCACAACATATTATTTGACAATATAACTGTAGAACAATTACAACAGTCGTACATACACAATAGGACAACATATAACACTGATGAGATTAATTGTACCAAACGAATGACATAAATGTAAGTCCACTTAAGTTACACGAACAATGACCATCTGTAACAATAAAACTACCAATTGTATGGTGCTCCGTTCCGGACATCATTGACGTATAGCCTTCTTGCTCTAAAAGAGATATGTATAGAATCTTAAACAAATTATCTGCAAATATTTACTTTTATAAAACAATTTTGGAAAATAACGTTCCAGAATTAGTTTCATTAAAATGACAACGTGCATAATATTCTTTTTATCACGTGACTCGTTAGTTTAAACATAATTTATTTGTATTCAGCATAACAATACATGGCAACTGATTTACAATAGCATCAACGAAAGGGATTTGAACGGGAAGCTTTAATCTTATTTAAGTTCATACCCGTAGCATTATTGAACTTTACAAGGTGGAGAAGAATTAGTTTCAAAGGATAACATGTTTAGTCAAGTAAGTAGCAATAGCTATGTGTGAAGACTACGACGTCATTCTATAGTGTCATTTTGGTACCGGAAAAATAGTCAATTCGGGTAATGAAAAAATTAAGAGGAGAACTATTTGTCTGTTAAGTATTTAATATTCAAACAGTGGGTGTATTGGGTGTTGTTGTCCATTGTGACTCGTTATAATGTAATGATAAGTTAACCAAGTTAGTCACTATTATGTACAACGGCTAGTTATAACTTAGTTAGGCTTAATACTTGATAGTTAAGACTACCCCTCTGTATGAGTATATGTGTAATGATGCATGGCTTTATGATACACTTATTGTTAACATCATATTTAACATTAATCACATCAGTTCAGCATACACATGTTTTATATATTCAAAACACTTCTGAATACTAACATATTTTCTTTAAAACTGTCATATCAAAATGTGGCATTTGTTTGCAGCGAATTGATAAACCTGCAAACGCTTAACCCGATGAGACAATGGCCTCTTTGGGACACCATACACCGACTTAACCTTGTTATCTGTATCCGTTAAATGTAAACATTAGACTAGTTACTATTGTCTTATTTTTAAACACCAATATGATCATTTTAACAATACAGAGTATGAGATGTAGTATCTGAGTTAAGGTTAAACAGTTGTATCTTATACTGGAATAAAGGCAGATCATTGTTTCTTGCTTACACTGGCTTAACTAGCACAATATGAGTAACAAATATACTCATCGGAATTATTTAAGAGTCACACACCGAGATACTATTAAATTAGATCATATATATGTTGATGTATTATTTTGCCCTTAGTATGGTTGGTACCTCAACTGACAGACTCGTATATATCCTTAAATGTAAATAGTAATACAAATAAATAAATTTAAAAAAAGGCAAAGCTACATTGTAAAAAAACACTGAGACAGCAACAGATAGATCGTTTTTATTTCGTTCAGTTTTACAGTTTTGTGTATCTGAACTTACATTGATGATAAAACAGAACAATATAGACACGTGCTAATATGCTGTGACGCATCTATATTGTTCTTGTGGGGTCAATGTTAAGTTATTTATAATAAACTGTCCATGTAACAACCTTGTTATCTGCCACAAACATCGATGTATGCATTTGACATAATTCATGTTGTTACATTTTCATAACGACGTTGTTGGCAGTTCTCTTTGCGCATCGCATTGCGTAGGTGTTCCTTATCCTCAAATCCAGGGGTGGAGGGTTCGAATCCCACCGAAGGCTTTCTAGATGAGCTCATATTGAATAAAGAATAAAAATTAGTATGGTGACATATTTACTTTTTTTTACCTTTTTAGATATACAATACGTATACCTTTCTTTATAAGAAAGAAATCAACTTTCAATCGTTATTTTTCAAAATGTGTAAGATGTACACATTTGATCAATATTTTGTCTCACAATCACGAACACTTGGACAACAAAAGAGTCGATACATTTTTTCGTCAACTAGTTTAGCACATTTTGTGTGACCTTTTTATGCAATGCCATCCTATTAATGCACAACACTTACATGTTTAGTGTTTTGTTTCAACTTAAGGTCTTGATAAGTCAGAGTTTGAAAATATATATTAGATTTCCTGCAATGTATGTAAATATAAAAAAAATCGAAAATTAAAAAACTGCCCAAAAGGTCTTTAAGCATGTTAACAATATTATTCTTACATGTATAAGAGTTTACATTACTTTACATGCTCCGTACATTTTTGTTAAACATAGTGTAAGGATTGGCTGATAATCAAATACAAAACACACCTTCATTGTGATACTCTTTGTTTTAAAGTAGCATACACTAATAATGTAGTGATTTCAAACATTGATATTTGGTTAGATAGGAATTACTGCCACTAACTATGATGATGAGTATAGCAAATACAGGTTTCTTGATGTCATCCTTGAATAACCAAAGTAAAAACAAAGACAACCATGTTATCATTAACAATGGGAGGGCCACCTTTCGTTATCACTGTTAACACCTTCGTTTATCTACAGCGATTGTTGTGGTCTCCATCGGATTATATCATAGCTTGTAAGCTGACATTCTTCGGTGCCCCTTGGAGATCATTGTTACAGTTCATAGTGTAGGTTGATGACAGCAGTGTGCCGAATCCAGCTGGTCAGCAAACAATAACGGGTAAATGTGTGTCAAGATCACGATAGATTATATTGTTATCGTCCCGAAAATTGAAATTGTTTCTATATTATATTATTCGTATTGTTAAGACCTACATACAGGTGAAATACCAATGATCTAATTAATTGGTCTTCATTTTCCACCGCTCACATTGGTCTGCGTCTAGGTGGGAATATATTACATTGTCTTTGTAAAGTTAACATAAGTCAATATAATGTAAGTGTGCTACTGTTATTTACTAGTAACCCTTCGTTAAACAGTGTATGTCGTATCTACTGCTGGCGTTTTTCATCATACACATATATATTTCTTTTGCCTTTCGTTTAAAATCGTAGACTCCTACGTATCATGTGTGTGTGTTTTACAATTAAAGTTAGTTTTCAAACCAACCTATAATTTGTGTGCTGTATTTAACTTGTCTCTTTTAATATTTAAAATATGTTTATTGTTTGTTCTCGTCTGTTAGTTTGTTCTCGTCTGTTAGTTTGTTGTCGTCTGATAGTTTGTTATCGTCTGTTAGTTTGTTCTCGTCTGTTAGTTAGTTCTCGTCTGTTAGTTTGTTATCGTATGTTAGTTTGTTATCGTCTGTTAGTTTGTTCTCGTCTGTTAGTTTGTTATCGTCTGTTAGTTTGTTATCGTCTGTTAGTTTGTTATCGTCTGTTAGTTTGTTCTCGTCTGTTAGTTTGTTCTCGTCTGTTAGTTTGTTATCGTCTGTTAGTTTGTTATCGTCTGTTAGTTTGTATATGTCCCCCCCTTTTTCTTTCCGATTCACTTGATTTTATTATTGTATATATTTTAGTCTTGTGGGATAGAGTGTAGTTTTAAGCACAGATAACCCTGGATTACAGTAGTGATTAGGTGTTTCACATTTACCTGTATTCGTCGTACTTACACCTTCATCAACAGCTGGCTACAGGAAACAAAACATAATCCCTTGTCAAACTTATCAGAACGCAGTTTGGCTCCTAGCAAACGTGCTGACACCAGATATATCGAGAGGTGCATATAAACATACTCTAAGTTAGTAAGAAATCACAAATAATTTTATTCACACCCTGCATTCACACCCGGCTTTCTAGTTCGCACGTTGTCATAGCCATTGTTGTTGTCTATTTTGTTGCGATGTGTTCTTTTCTCTTTGTAAACTAATTAAAGCCATCATTTTCACATTCAATTCGCGTTAATTTTATTTTCTGTCTAAAGCATCAGAGCATGCCACCACATTTACTCATTTATGATTTTGTCACGAATGTATGGTCAATTGTCATTTCAATATATATACATAGTACTGCATTGATGTTAACGATCTTAACTGTCCACATGATTTACAAATTTGAAGACATTATGTATATAACATATAACCCAAATAACAACATTAGTTATTACACTGCAAATGTACAACTGCACGATAAGTACTTAAATATTCCTCAATACTACAAAACCATTGCAAGATATTCTCCTCCCCCGTCATTATCCACAACAAAATACACACCAACATCACAATGCCTATAGTGATAACAACAAGGTTTAAATAGAAATACATACATTTATTCTTTATCAATTAGCATTAACCATATAGAGTTTCATCATAATATTTCACTTTTTCACCACTTCATTTTGGTGTAACACAATTAAGTAGACGGACATGATTCACAGCATCCCGCTAACGAGTCCGCAGTGTAGGTGGCACAACCACTTGGATCACAGCCCCTTAACTTGTCCCCGTATTCACAACCTACATATATAACACATACACACAGTGAAAACATTGCATTATAGAGAAAGTGCTCCATTATTGGTAAGGCAGTAAAAATACAGAATTAACAACCACTTATCATAAATACCATTTCGTGTCTTTGCATTTTATTTTCTCCTCTGTTATGAATATATTATATATTTTATGAAGCAAACGTATGTTATCTTTCATCTTTTTTTTAAATTATGTGATGCCATTATACTATGTTGAATACAAAGTCTTTGCCACCGCAATGCGCATTTGAGTTGATGCAAATGGAAAATAATGAACACGTGTTAAATACGTTATGTGAATTAGTTTATAATCCTTTGATTAAGGGCGAATAGTTTATAAGGCAATGTTAACATATACTATAATTGCTAGGAGTAGTAAGAGCACGATACCTTTAAGATCGTCATTTCGATATGTACTACACGATCCACAGCAGATGTCTCTGTTCTGGTCCGTGTAACAAATACTCTTCCTAACCTGGCTTGGGTCACTGGGAAAATACGTGGCACAACTGCTACTCTGGTCTCCAAACTCACAAGCTAAGGGAAGTGTCATAAGGCATATTGCACAGTTAATTAATGCACAGTCAGACTCCACATTCAGATCACGCGAAACTTCAGGAAAGTATGTCCGAAAATGTATATGTAATCCAGTTTTTAAAATATTCACGCTACTCATTGGCGGCCGTCTTAAATTTTTCAAACCGCGTAGTTTATGTCAAACAAGGTTTAGTTTTCAGATTTCAAATAAAATGATATTATTTACCGAAGCCATAAACAAGTTGGATATGGACGTTGGACCAGATAAATTGATGAGTGCGACTACCAGACTGAATTGTTTCTCTTTTAATAAAAACATAGTTGTTTACCTACAGCGTACCTACAGGCTATATTTACGAAAACATGCATTCTTGATAATCTAATCGATATGTTGCAGACTAATACCAAAACAGAACAAGAACATATTAACTAAGCACTTCTCATCAGAATGTGATATTACATTGTTTGTGGCGCTAGTGTAACATTGCGATGAACTATGCAAATATAGTGAGCCAGTCATTTGCTAAAGAGAGAATGCTGATGAAAACTACCTTACATACCTGTATCGTTTGTTCTAAACCCGTTACATGTGTCACAGCAGACCATATTTACTGTTTCCTTATAGCAGTAGTGCGAGTTCTCAGGTAGCTTGATCTCCTCGCATGTCAGTCCTAAACCTTTGATGGGGTCACTCCCGTCACCCCAGGGACAATTGTCTGGAAACAGGGATAGCATTTGTAAACATTGGGTTGTAAGGATAAGGCTAATGTAATAAGACATATGAAAAGCTACCAGGGTGGACATTCCCCGGTAATAGTAATTTAAAATGGAATGCACCATTTACGTGGATGGCTATTAAAAGGACTCAAGTAAAGCAACAATAACACAGCTGTTCGTGTGTTGATTGAATCATGGTGTGGTGTAGTCTTGAAATGACGGAAGACAAACGACCAATTTATCCGTTTGCTTCCAACAAGTTGATATATACGACTGTGATACGTGATTGAAATGGACATAAATAACTCTGAAACGACCAACCCCTATAATATGAGTGAACGAATTAATCAGTCCATTAAAGCGTTCTGACCTGGTACTTTTGGCGCCGCCTTGTCCTGGACACATGCACCATCTACACACCACTGTAAATACAGGATACGTCTATACATAAGTATTGCTTCAAGTATTAACTTGCCTCATATATTACTCAACAGATAATCGTGAGATAAAACACCAAGAGAGTTTCTGTCTTAAATATTAATCATTAGAAATGACGACTTATTCGACATGAACGTTTATTACAAATGGCAAATAAAATGTGACAAACACTTGTACATATGCAAATAAACGTTTTACAAACATATGCAATACACTTAGAGGTAAGGAATTATTCACAACAAGAACCAAAAAAGTAATGATATAATCATCATACAAAACAGCAGCAACTGTTCAACCAAAGCAATATCAACACAGTAACAACAACAGAAACAACAACATCATTACATATCATGAACAACAACAGCACACACTAACCAACACCCACAAACAACACATACTTTTTGGTAGCCACATGCTGTATGTTCGTCTGCGGTGATGATGACACAGAAGTTATCGGGGTCAGTGGGATCAGCACATTCAAACTGTTCACAAACAACATCCTGGTACGAGTTGGACCTGTATAAGCTTCCACTCTGAACATAGAACAAAAAGAAGTATATATATTAACGATAAAACATTTTATTAAACAAGGATATCGGTTGAAGCGATAAATGCTCCCCGAAATATCACCAGACCAGAATTATGAGCGCGACAAATTGTAACAAACAATATCTCCACCATAAACAACAAAGGTATGGCCGGGAAACGAATTTGCTTCAATGTTGTACTGTGACCTTGACCCTAAATGTAGCGACCGGAATTTTTGCGCGCGACACATTTTAATCCCACCACAAACAACAAAGTTATGGCCCGGAAACGAATGCAAGACGGACGGACGGGAGTACGTACGGACAACGCGGCGAGTACATGTATATGATTTATTCTTGGAAGCAAACAAATATAACAAATATCAATATTGCTTTTAAAATAAAGATTTTTTTTTTTACATTTCGCATTTCACTCTAACCGAAAAGTAAAATCTGTGAAAACATGATAAATGATAGTGAATTACCCTGCACATGTAAGAGTTTGGTCCAAGTTTGGCCTTACACTGACCATCGCCATCTGTGGATGAGGTGTTGACCGATCCAAAGTCGGCACAAGCCACACAGCACGCTGCCTTCACTGACTCCTGGTCACACATACCTCGGCTATTTTTTCCTATCTCCTCACACGTGGAGACGTCAGCAAATACACCCACGTGTTCACCCGCATAACACAAGTCTATAAACAACACAATATGAAACGTGTCGACCATCTTTTACTTGGACCAATTGGTCATGAAATGTTATATTTTAATTCTGAAAGGCTTGAATCTTGTGACGTTTCTCCTGCCGACCGCCAGTGGGTTGTCCGGTGATTTCAACGTGTTTACATATGTGTTGATATTACTTAATGGAGTTGCACTTGTTTGAAAGGATAAACACTGTATACTCCATATTAAATACAGACAATGACGTGTGGACATTTACTTTGGATCAAGATGAAGGTTTTGTCTTTAATGCGTTTTGAACTTATTTGAAACTTCAACTCCTTCGACATCTTTTTTAAGAACCGGAATAAGACGAATTCTTTACCTGAGACATCTATTGGGATATCACTTGGAACACACTCACTCTTCATGCACCACTGTAAACAAAGAAGAGCCAGATTATTATCATAAGCACATCGAAATGGGCTTATCATCTTGATGAATACGTTAGTGTACATACTTACAGAAAAAGGATGCATACGGGACAGTGGAAACAACATGCATAATTCACGTTTGCATTCAATGTTCAAGCTGTCCCTATTTTCACAATGTCCATATGACATTGAACATCCAACTGCAGTAGATATACGTCAATGATAAATCCGAAATGATCACCACACTGAAACGTGACCTGTAATTAAGCCTATGTAGATACAGATGTACTGTACATTTTCATTACATCAAAACAGTCATAATGACCTCTAAACGTCTATGCAAAGTCGTCTTTCCTGTCCCTGTTCATACATGTGCGTGTATATTGAAAAGGACAGACAACTCAGCATAGCACATGATTGACCTTGGTGTGTTGGAGAGAAATGAAGACGACATCCTTCATCGATACGGAAGTTATAGTGATGTTGACAGGCGTAACCACAAAGAAGAAGAAGAAAAGGACTTGTTTATGTAGGTTTGCTTAACGCACTTGTCAAACAGGGAAACTAAAGTTGTATGACCTTACTGATGTAGTTTGCATAGCATCGACTTAGTTAACATTACAACGGCTTAGTGCATGCATGCAAATATTGTAGCACTATATTTGCTAAATCAACATTCCTTATCTGACTTACTGTTTGTAAGACCATTATGCAAAACTCGGGCGCTTGTTTTTTTAACATGATTACACAATACTTGCTTTAGAAGTGCACTTTATCTGCAATAAGTGCTTGTTGTCTGTACTTTACTGCCAGTGGTTAACATTTCTGCTACAACCTAATAGAAATGTACACTGGTTGGTAAATTGATACATGTAAATTTTGTAGAGTTTACCAACGAGTATGTGACGTTTAAAGATGTTCTGACACCATACCAACAGTAAAACTATTTAACGAGTCCATAATAAACAAGTATAATGGTATCAAAAATAAAATCCCCATAAAACGTTTCAGTAAGAAAAAGGGATAATTGTGAAGGCCGTTCGTCTGATGAGCACTTTGTTATCCCGTCGCCAGTTTGAGCTATGACGTCACGAAGTACGTAATACTTTCGGTATGTATGTACTATACACTGCTTTATTTGTAGTTGTTATTTTTGATACCATTATACTTGTTTAATATGAACTCGTTAAATAGTTTTACTGTTGGTATGGTGTCAAACCATCTTTAAAGTAATACTATGCTCATATTTGTTTTTAAAGAAAATGAATAAACGTGTAAAAGACAGTTAATATATCAACACATATACATAATGAACGTATAAAGGCCGAATATATCTCTTCGTTCATTTCTGACAACGTCGTTTAAATAAGAAGCGGAAATATGCCGAAGTTAAACGAGTTTCCGGACATTTACGATGTTCAAATATATACGGTGGTATGCATAAATTATAGATCGGTGAATGTCGGACGGGAGCGAAAAGCGTCCGCAAACAAGGGTTTTGGTATGTATATACTAGAACAAGGACGTACGCATCGGTTAATACATGTAAAGGGTCTTTTTAAAGTTGTTATGAGTTTTTTCATATTTTAATAAAGGTTGACTGAACAAGAAACTTATGTAAGTAATGTACACATCTGTTCATGCCATTAGTCATACGCAATGAGTGTGTAGGAAACAACGAGAGCATTTGACTTGCTTCAAACTTGCGCGTACCAATGCGCACTCCCCC
>ENA-OREC01001192-OREC01001192.1-marine-metagenome-genome-assembly--contig:-NODE-1192-length-12659-cov-12.129630_pt1 | contig 12659 bp, 9 predicted proteins | sample MGYA00248626_ERZ508543 | MGnify/ENA primary metagenome ERZ508543 (study PRJEB26211, sample SAMN05518279) | marine metagenome | isolation source: Puget Sound, Washington, USA | host: Bankia setacea... | reverse complement strand
GGAGAGAGAGAGAGAAGAGGAGAGGGAGAGGGAGGGAGAGAGAGAGAGAGAGAGGAGGAGGGAGGGAGGGAGGGAGGTGGAGAGAGGTAGGGAGTAAGGGAAGGAAGGAGGGAGAGAGAGAAATAAACTGTATTATTTGTGCCTTTTTGCGAACTATACTTCACTTTTATACTGATTCAAATCAGCCATTTCTGCTTAATATGTTTAATTCTATAGGAACGAACCGTGTATTATTTATTTGTTAATATATTATGACTGCACTACTTTTACCTCACGTGTAAACGTTCTTAACGTAAATACTGTCAACACCGAAGGTGTCCAACTCACTCTATATTTTATAATGAGTTCTATATCTCTTGTTAGACATTGTTGTTTTTTATCCAGACGCTTTTACGCTATTAGTTTAATAAGCGTATGGAATAAAATTTTATTGGGATCCCAAGAAACAGTCAACAGGACGACATCCTGTCAACATACGCTATCCAAAAAACTAGTGCAGCGCAACGGGGAGGTACGGTCGTGTTAGAATCGAAATAAAACATCTGTACCCTTGTGTTATTGCGGAAATACATTAAGGGTACACGTTCTGGTGCTAGCACACTCGTGGTTTAATTCAAACGCACCCGAACTCGTACCCATATTTTATTACCGTGAAAGAACACGTGTACAGATGTTTCACTTTCTGAGACAATGACATTGTTTTATGAGTTATTGCGTGAGGGAGGTAACTGACTGATGATTATATTTGAAAATTATGCATTGATGTAGACACGATTAGCCTCCCTTTACATGATGCAAACTTGCACACTGGTCAGCTGGTTAGGTTTGTGTAAAATGAAGTCGCAAATATTCTGGAATCCATCTTGGGTCGGACTGAGGTCGCCAGTGATTCCATATTGTAGTTTGGCATTTGAAATGTCGGAGATAAAAAAGCTAAGGCCTACACAACCTGTAGATGTTAATACTGTTGATAAATAGTCCGACGTAGGTAGTTTGTTTGTGTAGATACCTAGACAACTTAATACCTATGCATGAACGATCGACTGTGATTTATAGAGCATTTATCGATATCGATAACCATTTCATGTAATTTTATCATACGTTCGAATATTTTGTTTGTAATTAAATATCTATGATCTTTTAAAGAAAATATACCTTCAGTTTCGTCTGACACTCTAAAGAAAGTTTAATGAAGAACGTAATATATATTAATAAAATGGAGATGAAATAGATAAATAAAACTTTAGGTTTGATTGAAAGAAGGTTTTATTAAGAGCTTATGTTGTAGACAATTCCTTCCCTAACAATTGTGTATAGTTCTCTATGCACAGATTAAATAAGACAGCTTACATAACGCTGGGACTGCTTTCGACATAAAACAAGGGTATATCTAAATTACTCAAATGCACCTGTGTTGTTGAAATATTTATCATTGCGTATGTAAAATAAGATAACGCCGAAGAAGCACTTCCTGGTGTTATGCATTGAGTTCCACGCTCTTCTCTAGATGTGTTAGTGGAATGACTTGCAGCTTACCGTTGATATGATAATGGGAAACTATTCATAAATACAAATAAATAATTGGGATAAAGAGTTCATTGGAGATGGGCCTGAATGCCGCCTGATGTTGACCAGATGGGGTCGACTCTAGGGCTCATTGTAATTAAAGGGAAGACCAAAACGAGACAGGTCTGCATTGTGTATAAACGGGGGTGGGGGGGGGGGGTACCCTTTGTGATGTGTCTGTCACAGTTTTAGTTTTCTCTGTAACTTGATGTTGATGCACTTAATGATAATGGTGATGCTGATGACAATCACTATGATTAAGACACTGGTTATATTTTCAGTAGATTTGTATATGTGTACACTAAATTGTGTCATCGGTCTGAAGTTTTAGACTGAAATAAATAAAATCGTATTTTCCTGAAATGTTACAAGGTCCTTTGTTTGTTAAGGTCAGTTTGAAGTTCAATTCACTGTGGCCATAAGCAACGTCGCCGGTTCTTGTCATTGTCAGTTTGAAGGTCATTTCATTGTGGTCATATTCAACGTAGAATGTTCTTGGTTAGGTTACTTTGAAGTTCAATTCACTGTGACCATAAGCGAACTGGTAGGTTCTAGATTAGGTCATTTTGGAGGTAAATTCACTGTGGCCATACGTGACTAGGTAGGTTCTTGGTTTGATCAGTTTGAAGCTCAATTCACTGTGGCCATAAGCGACCAAGTAGGTTCTTAATGAGGTCAATTTAAAGGTCAATTCACTGTGGCCATAAGCGACCAAGTAGGTTCTTAATGAGGTCAGTTTAAAGGTCAATTCACTGTGGCCATACGCGACTAGGTAGGTTCTTGGTTTGACAGTTTGAAGCTCAATTCACTGTTGCCATAAGCGACCAGGTAGGTTCTTAATGAGGTCAATTTAAAGGTCAATTCGCTATGGCCATAAGCGACCAAGTAGGTTCTTAATGAGGTCAGTTTAAAGGTCAATTCACTGTGGCCATAAGCGACCAGGTAGGTTCTTAATGAGGTCAATTTAAAGGTCAATTCACTGAGGCCATATGCGACATGGTAGGTTCTTGGTATGGCTAGATTGAAGGTCAATTCACTGTGGCCATACGCGACGTAGTAGGTTATTGATTAAGCGAGTTGGAAGCTCAATTCACTGGTATCAGCGACATTGTCGGTTGTTGGTATTGTCAGTTTAAAAGTCAAATCACAGTGGCCATAAGTGAACAAGTAGGTTCTAAATGATATCAGTCTGAAACTCAATTCGCTGTGGCCATATGCGACCAGGTAGGTTCTAAATAAGGTCAATTAAAAGGTCAATTCACTGTGGCCATAAACAACATTGTATGATCTTGGTTTAGTTAGTTTGAAGGTCAATTCACTGTGGCAAAAGGCGATATGGTAGGTTCTAAATTAGGCCAGTTATGAGGTCAGTTCACTGTGGCCATAAGCGATCAGGTAGCTTTCATCTAAGGCTACCATGAATGTCTACTGACTGGGGCCGTACGAGACATGATAGGTTCTTGCTAGGTCAGTTTGAAGGTCAATTTCCTTCGACTAATAACGACAACGTAGTTGTTGTTGTGTGTCATTTCGTAAGTCTGTTTACTATGGCCATATATGACCAGATAAATGTGTGCTAGGTCAGTTAAAAGGTATATTTACACTGGCTATACACGACCAGATAGGTTCGGGAGTCTATTGTCTGTTTGGAGGTCTATTGACTTTGTACTGTGGTCATAACACACAAGTATCATTAATGAAAAACACTTGGTATTTGTTAAAAGTTATATTGCCAATGAAATTAAAATTAGAGAGTTCATATTATTTAACATTATGTAGAATGGCTTATATATTTATTTCAAATGTTTCTACATGAACGTTGAAATTATTTTTTTAATCGATTTTACATATCATTCTCTATTTTTTTGTTTTATTTTGTTTATTCCGTGTTTCTCATTAACTAGTATTGTTTAGGTTTAAAGCTTTCTTTTATAATAACAATATTAAAACTTAGTTTGTCGATCGAACTAAATGGGTACGACATACTGCTTGGGTCAAAGCATATAGCCTAATCCTCGTTATAGCTTATCGAAAAGAGGGGCATGACTTGGTTTATTTTACGGATATAGTTATGTGATGCTAAGAAGCTGTCCAACATTAAAAAAAAAAGATTATACCTAGGAGCCTACAGTATGTGCCTACTTTACTTCAGTGTTTCATTGAGATAGGTTTACCAACATTTTAGGTGAATAATTAGAAATAGAGTTATTGTGAGTTTAAATGCCGTTGGCCTTCATTACAAAAAATGACGTTTTGGGCTTAGCGATCCTGGTTCTAAACATTTGGGCTCCGGTCACAACCTCAGTGAATGCTGCCGGTTTGAAGAGGAAAACAAATAGACAGATGAACTGAATGCGTCACGAAATATGGTAATGTTGTGACGATTAAGATTCTTCATTTTGCTGTATACTTGTAAAGTTTACAAACCTTGAAAACTATTATAATTTATCATTGACACATGTTTTCGCGACTTACGTAAGTTAACTAACCTTCACTGTATAACCGGTTGATCTTAGTCTATTAAGTAATGACAATTATTAAATGTCGAATACATAGTTTCTAGATTTCGTTGTTTTAACATTTTAAACTTGAACATTGTGAAAAATAAATTATTTAGTTTGAGTTTCATGACATAAGTCATGTAATGCCATTTTTTATTCCAATGGATTAATCACGAATATCAATGTCTACAACCTTGATGTTATACATATGTTTAATCAAGTAACTTTAAATGTTTTCAACAATACTAAAATAATGTGTTTACTAATACCTATACTGTTAGGATAATATATGTTATATGCTTTGTTGTCAACAAAATGAAAACTATATCAGACCATTAAGTCACAACATTATCCAATAAATCAATTACTTTTGAAACATACATACATTATCTTATCAAAGAATATACAGAATGGCATCATTGATCCACAAGCACAACAAAACGAATGTGGCATACTTCAAAACGTCTTTTTATCAGTCCCTGAATAGAGCCTGATACAGTTTCCTTTAAAGTAGGTTGATATGGCATGCTTTTTAATGCATTTCTTTTGTTTAACCATTCAACTAGTTGCGATGAGTGTGTTTAACATAAAAGTAAGAAACTGCATCTGACACATCAAAAATTAAAACAAATGCCAGGTTTTCTCTGAAGAACTATTATCACATCTGAAAGACTACACTTTATCTATCTTCCAATAATGCCTGTTGGGGACCTAAATGAAGTTTTCATGAAGGGTCACTTTAGATATATTTCTATTGGAAATAAATGTTTCAATTGTAACAAGTTTTTGGTCGCAATTCTCATCATGATCTTGTTTTCTTTCTTTTCAGGCTTCTAGGATTTTGAACAACAAAGGGTACTGGCTTAAAACAGGAGCGGTGATGACAGGATGGGTGCTTGGCACAGTTGTACCTAACACAGTTCTGTTACCATGGTTTGACAGCTTTGGAGCCAACACAAACTACTTCTACAAAGACATAAAGTTTGACAAACGGTGCATGCTGGTTTTAAATGAGGTACCTTTTACATATACATGTCTATATCAAACATGAAGAAATAACCATCACAATCTTAAATAATCCACTTTTACTGGTCCCAAAAAAAGATTTTGTTCCAATTGCCCATTGTGAAATTTCAACTATTTCACTTGATTAACACAATTTTACTAGTCAAAGTCTAAGGACCAGCTTGTTTTAAATATAGCCTGAAGAATATTTTCCCTACCATCAAATGAATAAACATATGTTTAACTTGATGAAACAGTTGACACTCGTTATCTCGACATCCCTGGGACCTTACAAAAAATGTTGAGATATCCGAATGTCGACATAAACGTCGACAACGGAATGCTTACGAATTCATTCTGTGTTTTATGTATAAATTGTGCATGTTTAATGTATGTCTATGGAAGAAGTATGTAGTTGTCCGAACATCAGTGTGTGTGTAAACGTGATAAATTCATAAGAGATCATGTGTTTGATAATAATGAAGTATATAACTATTTATTTAAAGTCTACACCGTCCTCAAATCGAGGGATATTGATAAAAAATCGCCTATATTTACGCCATCGTGTTTATTGTGTAATGGAGAAGTTATTACTAAGGGAAGTAACTGCATCATTTATGTAACTGTATTGTTTACCATAAAAATGACGCATTGTAAAAATAGCAGCCTGTGCGAGTAGACGCATTCTAAAAGAGAGCTAAACATTGTCAGAGAAACCAGCATGGTTAAACATCATAATCACGTTTTCCATGTGCCTCAGCGGTTTTTTTCTTGAAACAAATGAACTATTTGAAGTAAGGTACATACATGCAAGATGTTAAAAATGCGACAAACACGTGTGGCTCAATCAACTTTTAATTACACGTGCTCCCCTATTACGTAACCTTGCATATCGAGTGACCTATTGACACCGCCCCAGGAAAGGTTAACTGGTGTCAAATTTGGCCAGGAAATACACAAGGATTGCGATTTTCACAGCTTGCATTTTGTATACAATGGTTGTCAAGACAGACAATTAAATTGAGGCCTGAAAACATCGTTTTGGACCTAAAAACATGTCGAGGTAAGCGAAATGTCGACTTACAAATGTCAACTTATACGGAATAAACAAATGTCGACCTATACGGAATAAATGTATATAGAATGTATAGGGACAGAATTTGGGACTTTACAAATACGTCGACATATCCGGAGTGTCGAGATACCCGATGTCGAGATAACCGAGTGTCGACTGTATTTATAAACTGATAAATCTATGGTTAAATATCACCTCATAGCCAATTAAAACTTACAAGTAAAAAATAATGCTGGAAAAATAAGTCTATCCATAAGAAATCAGTGTTTTTAAGTTTCTCTGTGTTTCAGACAATACAAGATATAAATTCATCTAGGAGTAAGCCTGTGAACAAAGACGGACTACAAATCAGACTGACAACTAGTATAACACCAAGCTTCTTTCTACATAAAGGATCTTCAACCCTTTCCAAAGCCGTAGTCAGTAAGTACAAAACTTAATTCCAGGTTTCATTATTTTTACAATATAGTCATCAATAAAACTGTAAAACTAAACACCCCAAGTTATTATTTTGATATATGTCGAACTCCGAAGCCCGGCAAAAGCTATTTGAATAATAGAGAACAGACATGGCATTATATAATCTTAGTTTGAATGTAATTGGGTGTGCGAGTAAAATTTAAATATTTTGTAGAAAGTGTTGTGTTTTTCTTCGAATAGAATGTAAACAGGGAACTTTCAATAAATATAAATCAGATTTACAAGAGCTAAGTACAGAGGAAGTGAGAGTTACAAGTGTTCTGATTTATAACTCACAAAACATAATTTTATTATTCTTGAATCTTTATTTTCAATTTCAGTTTTTCCGATTGGAATGAGATGTGATTCGAGAGATGCATATTATCTCCACTGTACATATCCAGAGAAAGAAAAACTTGAAAAACTTTGCTTGTTGACACGAGACGAACAAAAGTTTCTGTACGCTCTAACTATACTTTACACAGAGGACAACTTCTTCTTGCATTGTGCCGGAATTGGAACTGGGTTAATTGGCCTCACCTCTGCTGTTTACTTGTTTCTCAGAAGTATGTGTAATGAATATTTGAGACGTGAAAAGAAGAATATTGCAGCCAAGTATAAGAAGCTGTCTAGTGAAATGATAGAAAGAATGCAAGGTAAATCAACAAGACGGTTAGCATTTTTCAAAGGATCTAGTTTTGTGTTACTCTCAGTTCTAGCTACGTATGTGTATTGGGAAATAACGGGAAGTTTAAGTCGGAAGTTAGAAAAATCTGCTCATGAAACTGTGTCAAAACTTGGACCAACTTACGCAAAAAGTGGATCAACCTACTATGAGAAGTGTCAGTTAATCCACGCGTTTTTGAGCTCTCAAGGCATCCCAAAGTTGAATTCATCTGGAGAGGATATGCGTACAGTGCTGGCACGATACCCACGTGCATTGACTTATGAAGCAAAGAGAGCAATTTACCAAAATGAAGTGAAACAATTAGAAAGTTCATAGAATTGTGTGATACTTTTGGAAAGATTTAGGAACTTATTGGAATTTACTGGTTCTGTTGATATGAGTACCAAAAAAAGCAAAAAGCAAGAATTCCATCTTTGAAAGCCTTATGGAAGATTGACTTATTTCTAATAAGCTCCCTCGTTAAATATCGTTGAAACAAATTACTATATGTGTTTTGTCTGATAAAACATAAATGGTACTGTTTACACACTAAAAGTTTTGTCCCCTTTTTGAGAGGATATTATATCAATATCAAACCATACACAGTTCAAAAACTGCTGCTAACCATTGTGTGTGCCTAATATGTGTATGTTTAAAACCAGATTGTACCTATTAAGTATTTTTACAAAGTAGTACATGTATAAAGGAAAAGGCTTCAAGATTTATTTTCAGCATGTATTTATTATACATTTAATGAACATATTGGAAATATTAGTTTCAAAATATTCAATTACATCAGATGTTGAAAACGAAATTGGTACGTCTTTAAAAATATTGTCTTAATTTTAAATAGATTTAATAGGGTTCTTGCATTACATCCCTAGCTATTTGATTTCCAGATTTGTATACAACCATATTTGAAAGAAAAAAAGTAAACTATTTTCGATGTCTGCTCTAAACAGAATACCTGTTGCAAGTATGAATTTTCTGATTTTTATTGAAATCAAGCATACATAATATATATCTGTTGTCATGTTGATAACTTATTATTAAAACTGATGAATTTTGTAAACTTGTGTTCTATACTGCTGAAAATAAATATCCTGTCAAAACAGTGTATAACATGTTATCCACATTAACAAGCGTCACAATAAGCAAATCACATGCACACTAAATTCTCTATTTAAATAAAAACTAAATAATTGTCTGGAATTACAGTAAGTACACTTACTAGTCATTCTAAAATCCACCGTAGACTGTACATTTTACTGATTCATTTTACAATTTAGTACAATTTTACGGGCATCAAATGTTTGCTAGTTCAAGTTGTCAAGTTTAAGCTATCTCAGTTAGCCTATGCAACACTTAACTACCACTAGATCATGACTTAACTACCACTAGATCATGACTTAACTACCACTAGATCATGACACAACTGGCTAAATTGGGATTTTTAAATACTGACATTTCCAGCCAATGTAAATTAATTTTGGCAAGGTCATGATGAGGTTTTACAGGTACGTTATCGGTAATTTACCTTCTGGTAGTCAAACCTACTACTTGTCTATTAGGTTTAAATAAACTTTTGATTTAAAGACGATCGCGGCAGTTTTTATTCTCACTCTAAAAGTACTTATTACGCGCGCACCGGTTAAGGAGTGTAGCGCTTTTCACATAAAACGGTGCACAACAACTTTAATGCCGCAAAGCGTATAATAGATAGTGTATATCAGTATTTGTGTTGAGATCATAAAATGACTTTTGCAAGTAAAGCAGTCAGAACTGTTCAGTCTACACTATGTGAGCAGTAACATGTGTTGGTGTTACCTATTAGCCCGCTAGCAGCAAATCGAGAAGAGCTTTGCCACTACTACCATAGAGCCAGGCACATCTGTGTAGCCTGACCAGGCTCTACACTGTTGCTACTTGAATTCAATTTTTCATTCAGATTTCCCTTTAATAGTGTATTAAGGATTAGAGTCTAGATAGCAGTTTTCATTGAGTCAATTATTGAGGCTTTGATTCTTTTAATGATAAACAAGTTCACATACATCAAAGCAATTGTGTTACTTTTTCTATGCAAATATAATACTGAACATGCTGAATTTAACCTCTTTATTTGAAACATGTGGCAAACCAGGAATACAATGATTATTTTTATGAAGTTTGAAGTCTGAGGCCAGTCTGCACATCCATGCTGTCTAACCAGGATCTATACTGTTGGCTGCTCAAACTCATATTTTGATCTTGATATCCCTCAAATTTACAATGGATTGTTCCAAAATTAAGTTTAGACAAGTCCATTGTTTAAATTTAATATGGTAAGGGTGAAAAAATAGTGTAATTCTGCCCAGCAAAAGAAAATTTCACTTTATCAAAGATTAAGTATGTTTACCTTTGTTGGTTTTGTACTTTTTTTGCATGTAAAATCGTATTGTTTATGGTATTTTTTCTTGATAACTACAAATTTCTAATTGACTACTATACATGTATAAAATATGATAGTTTGAATAGATCTTTATTTTATCAATACGTCTAAAATTTGGTTATTTTGTATTATGCACACGCTCTATAGATTAACAGAAATAATACATGTACAAAACCATCCGTGCGGAATGGTAGGTGGGAAAATAGCTATGTGCTCGGGCTTCTCGTGCACGGCAGGGTAGTTGTCGTTTTTTGGTAGGAAAGTATTCTTCGTGAATTGTCTTGTATGAAAAACATTAAATATGACAAAAATGAGCATAACAGAACGTGGACAAGCGCTTCCATGTACACAAAAAAATAAAATTGTATGGATTCAAGGAAACATGAACGCGCTGTGACATCCAAATGACGTCATTCGGTCGTTTCTTTTACCTCATATCCGATTCAATCGTGATAAGATGTTGGCAAAGTATAACACACCACGTCATGCGGCTAGAAGCACACAAGTTATACTTGTAACAAACAAACGTCGACACTCCAATGGCCTGCACAAAGTATGGACAACCAAATCTCAGGGAGCTCACGCATGTTACTCATCAGATGTGCCATTCTACAAGTTCAGTTTCTTCACAGATACATTATATCATGGGGAACAATGTACATGGCTGTAATTGCCACAGCAGGTGGATATACAAAATTAGTATATTGAATCGAAATTAAATACGACTTATATTGATATTGCAGGTTTTGTTGTTCATGTTAATCCTCTCTGTTAAGTGTGTTCCCATAATAAAATTTCAATGAAGTCTTGTTTTACAGCAATGAATTGTATAAAACTTATATTTGGTTATTTGTACTTTTCTCCAAAAACTTTTCCTAAAATATGAAGATAACTAGATGGCCAATTAGAAGTTCATTTATGGGTATATTAACCATTTTTTCTTATTGTTTATGAAATGTGAGGTTTCCCAAACATATGATGTGGACAAAATACTGGAATTTGAGTATTTCTAGATTTTATGATATCACACATGAAACAGTGGTCACTCCCGCCACAGATTTTGGTATACTGAGCAAATGCTCAATAATTTTTTTCTTCATTTATTTGCATAATAGGTTATAAACTTAACTTGACTTAACACCAAACACAATTTCATAAAATTCTCATTGCTTGAAAAAACCCTGGTGAAACTGCCGCGATCGTCCTAAACTATGAACCCTTTACAGCAAAAAATCTACTGATAACACCACTGGAACGTACAAGTTTGTAAACAAGTTTCAAATAACACCAATTGAAAGGGAGACAACTTTAATCACACCAACTGAATTCTGTCTATTTAACCTGAAAAATAAGTACCGTTTGGGGGAAACATTGAAATAAGGCACGACATGTGCGACTTGAACGAACTGAGTATTTGTTTGCTTCTTTTTGTTAAGGTATACTTTCACATTTAACAAAATGGATACTCTTATCACGATAAGGTGCCTCTTTCTAGTACATATCGAACATGTTTACGATGATGGCGTCACTTATGACGTCATAGTATTTTAAGCAAAATGGCGACTATAAAAAAAGACGCAGGTTAAATTCTGGTTTCCTCAAACGTGTATCGCAGGTAAGGATTGACTGTTAACGATTTACTCATAGAGAAGCAGCACACGCTTGTGGAACTGTTTAACAACCATTTGCCCTGTTTTCTTGATTAGTAGATAAACCAGAAAATGGCAAATCAACAGTCTGTGTTAATTCCAGATCGACACACCTTACAATTTATGTAAACTTTTATTGTGAATTTATTTTTCTTTATGCTCCTCGAGGACTTACCTGCTTAATGTTCCATGTTATTGATGAGCACGACATTGCGTTGTTACGTACCACTTTAGCAGTCACCTCACGTCAGAGACATACAACAAGATACTGGGTACCTGGTTGAACACAGAACAGTGACCTATCTGTACTCATAGTTCCAGTAATCGATATTTTTTCAAGTAGCCTATATGATCGTCTGTTGTAAATGTTATCTTTTTAGATCATAGTTTGAGATGCAGAATATAAGAAATATTATTTTGCTCGTGTTTGCATGCATTGCATTTGTGGGAGGAGCCAAGGGTAACAACTGCCCTCCACCATGTTTTCCACCCAAAGAGATCACTGGTTGTAAGGCATATGTGGAGATGTCTGGGTGTGGTCGCACTATGAAGTAAGTTTGCTGACTCTTGATGTTTATTATCGTTTATGAATAGCAGACGAACTAATATATTCAAAACAATCTTTTTAAGTCTGCTATTTATCAAATACTGTTGTTGCTTTTTTGTACCTTTTTCCTACTGTAAACTCTAATTTAAGTACACACATATATACCTACTTTTAGTACATTGGATAAAGTTAGATGAAATTTCATTTGACAGTATTTTAATAATAATATCTCACAATCACTGATAGCTCTAGTTTTAGTTCAAGCCCTTGAATCAAGGCCCTCTTTTCTCTTTTTCTCACTGTTTCCTGCTGTTTACAACTTAAAAACATAGTCATCAATCAATTATCTGTTTCATAGTAACATATTAACACACTTTCCATTGCTGTGCTATCATACTGCTATGCATCCCTTTTTGTATTCATTGCTTTATCGGTGGATACATAGTACTTCGTTTCAGAAATAGCAGGGGGGGGGGGGCATTCATAAAGGTCTCCTAATCCCTTAATAGCTGAGTCTGCTTTAATAAATCTTCCTCTTAAGCCAGCCATACAACTCTTGAAGTCATGATACTAGCAAATCAACATTCTTCTGTTGTTAGGGATCTAGAAACAAGAGACTTTGTCAATAAAACACTTCCCAAGGTTACAGCAAAACTATAGTACCTATGAAGTTATATGATTGTACTTAGGATAGTTTCACTTACAGGACCTTCGTACATGAGTACCATACACATGTAGTTATATGATTGTAGTTAGGATAGT
>ENA-OREC01001191-OREC01001191.1-marine-metagenome-genome-assembly--contig:-NODE-1191-length-12659-cov-14.476792_pt1 | contig 12659 bp, 6 predicted proteins | sample MGYA00248626_ERZ508543 | MGnify/ENA primary metagenome ERZ508543 (study PRJEB26211, sample SAMN05518279) | marine metagenome | isolation source: Puget Sound, Washington, USA | host: Bankia setacea... | reverse complement strand
GGGAAGGGGTGGGAGGGGGGGTGGTGAGCGAAAAGGTTCTAAGTACTATTAAATCATGAAGCAGGTTTTTCTCACACTATCACATTACAAGCCAAAATTATGTACAAGGATTTGTAGTTCACTTACTTAATTGTGGCCGTGCATGACAAACCCAAGGTATGTAAAGACGGGTTCTATAAATAACACATGTTAACCTTTTTTAAAGATGTGTATTTCTAAAGAGTGTGAAAATAGGGTTATGCGGTTGCTATTTTATTGTTGTTGTTTTAATTTTTATATTATACTGTAGAAATCACCATGGTTACCAATATGCAAACAGTTATCATATAAACTGGTAGTACATGCACATTATTATATTTAATTGTTTCTAAAACCACATAATTATCACAATCATTTTGGTAGGTTTTTAATTCTAATAAAAACAACCAAAAGTGTTGTCTATCTTTTACTTTACATAGTTGCGTGTCATGTGGAAAAATAAAGAAAACACTAATTGTTCATGGAGTATGTGTTATCTGACATGTACATAGGTTTGCAGACTTCCTGGTTGCTTCATTGTTCCAGGTGTTCCACCCCTCAATACTTATAAACAACTCTATGGAGACATTATAACAATTAAATTCAACAATGGTCCATTGAAACTGATTTAAACTTCTATGAAAACTCCTGTGATTAATCCAACAGTACAAAAGCACACATCATTAATGATAGTCATCACAGGTATTTAAAGCCATTAACAGTAAGCATTGATTGTAAGTTTTAGGTTTACCACTTTGACTTTATTTAACGAAAGGAGCCTATATTTGACATATACATGTACTTCTATGTCAATCTACCATTATGGCCCTCAATTTATTTTGATTTGATTGTGAAATATCTCTTTAAATGTTCATGGAACCAACCAGTACTACTAAGCAATGCATTGAGGTATATTTTCTTGCTCAAGGAATCAACGGAAGCCTTTGATAGGGTTCAAACTCACAACTGACCAATTACATATTGGAGGCTCTACCCACTGTGCCATTATGGCCCTCAAAGTAACATTGCACATTTCACTCCCTTCAGTATCAAGTTGTTCCCTTCATAACATTAGAGATAACTGATAGGAGAACTGGAGGAGAACAAAAGACAAGATAACACCAGATTGCAAGGTCAGGCCATCTGATAGGCTGATAGATAACTGCCATGAGAAATAAAGTAATCAAAAATCTTCGTTATCATATGGAATACATCTGTCTGTTTTAAGTTTTAATGCAGGGCCAAAGTGATAGACAAGGAACTAAAATTCACATGTACTGTCTTATAATTATGTTAATTTTTCAAAGCATGTAATATAATCTGTGTGCAGATAAAAAAAACTACAACTTTCTAGTCAGACTATATAATTATGTGGAAACGGCTAAAACATTACTTCTTTTTAGAAGAAACTGCACAAGAAAGTGTTGTGTATTACAATACATGTTGGGCCGTCATCAGCTCGTGATCGTGATATCTATGTATCAATGATTTGTGGCTTCCGATATATCACCGATTCAACATTTTGGAATATCGATACAGTTTAGGCCTACACTCACACTTTAACCAGACACTGAAATAGGATGTGCATTCATTAATGCAGACATTGCGGAAACCGTGACCGGTAAATTTTCATTAGGACTGGCGATATTTTTGATGGTGTCGGTCTGTCTGACCGACTGTTTTCATGTCAATATGTAAAGAATTTAATATAAGTACCAAACACCGGTTAAACGTAAATGTAACTTATTGTTTTTTTTATCAGAAACTCGCGTTATAATCATATTAGAACTTATAATGACACTAAAGTTTAGCTAATGAGATAAGTTTTTCCACGCTGCATGTGAAAATTGCCCCATAAAGAAATAGCTTAGGTTTACCAGGTTTAATTATGTCATTCAAAAAAGGTGGTGCACATTAGTAACGGATATCATTTGCATCTATAAAAAACAATACTATTTTTTTAAAGTTTGAAGTCATACGATTTATTTAGAAAGGGTACAGGCCAAAACGTATGCCGACTTGGTTCAAGTACCGCGACAACATCGTGATAAAACATTATTACATACTCATTAACAATTGTTTAGCTTTCAAAACGTATACTTTCTATGTTTCTTAACTAATTATAAACTCAGTTTCACTAAAACGTCTTGATTTGATGATTAGTGTTTCGACACAGCGATAATGTAAATATCGACGTCGCGAAAACAGGTGAGAATTCGTTGATGCATTCACAAGGGTTTTATACCTGTTTTCAATTATGATTTGCGATCATGCGTGTTTCCTTATTTATACCAATGTATCAGCTTCCAACAAATATATTGAACACATTTTAGAAGAAGACACGACGATTAAGTAAATTGCAACGTCGCGAAAACAGGTGACAAATCGTCATATCATTGCCATTTTAGTCGTTAAAACGAAGCTCTAATTTGAATTGTAACTAATTAAAAGTATAAAATGCAAACTTGTTTATGTCAACATACTGTGTTTGCATCACAACTTAAATTTCCAATTCGAGAGACTGTTTTCTAATAAAAGGCAGATTCTATATTTACTTTGGATCATTTAGAAACTGGTCATATTGATTAGGGATAATTATCATTTTGTCTTTCAACTTCATGTATAGTCTTAATCTGTTTGACATGTATGTTCAAATTAATCTTTATTTATTTAATTGTTTTTTGTTTTTTTAAACAGTGCAAGTTTATCATACAACTAATGGAGGATCATTGCTTACATACATAGTGTATGTTCGTTACTAGGCAAGAAATAAAAGTTCTGTCTTACAATTACACTGTAAGTTCCCTTATCTTCTTTGGTTCTTTCGATATATAGCTATATCGTCAATACTGACATGATCGATGTATCGTTACAGAGTGGCCAATCGAGTGGCCAATCGATGAACGTCCTAAAAACATGATTATACTTATTTAAAGCAAGAGATGAAGGATGACCCCTTATTGCTCACCTGAGAATATTAAAAGCATGTAGACTTGGAACAAGGTCAGTAAATTACTGAGTGGTATAACATGAGTAATATTGGTAGAGGTTCAAACAATTATTAATACAAAAATGTACATGATAATGTTGAGACTCTACTGCTTTCAAATGTTGGCAGAAGATTATAAAACTTGACGTACAGTGTTCAGTTCTATGACCACTTCTGGACCACTTTTAACCCCTTTAGCATAATTACTGAAGGGTTTAACTAGACAACCGGACATTCCTAATTAAATGCCTTTAAAGATCTTTCACTTTCCATGTGACTTACATCCCAAAGCAGCCTGCAATATTATAGGACAAGGGGAATTGTTCAAGTCCTTAGTCTGAATTAAAATATTTAAAAAGTAAAAATTATGCACGTTTAGTTTACAAGTTTTTGTTTGCAGATGCAGCAAAGCGTTTCAAGAGTGTATTGTTAAGATTTAAAACGTTATCACTAGAGAGATATGGTTGACTGACATTATTGAACATATATATTGGTAAAAAGCAACAGTTACTATCGTCTTGATATCTATATATGAAGAGGTTTATCAGATCTATGATGAAAGTGTTTTCACTTAAAAATTGAATGTTATATCGGTCAGTAAATAACAAGTGTTATATAGATATTGGTAAACAAATAAGGTTACAAAACAATTGATGATACTAATCAGTTAAGGCCCCTATACAAAACATGAATGTCTGACTGACAGAATGCTATATGTGTTAACTTTGCATATACTAAACCTTAAAACTAGTGTTGAATTGAAGAAAACAAAATAGATCTGTCATATAGGTAAATATGACAGGGTGATAATAAACTTGTATACTTGTTTAGCAAACTTATCTTATGTTTTATTCTACTTGAAACATCGATGTGGCAATTTTGATTTAACTAGCATACTGTTAATTGGGTATTTATTATTTGTGAGTTTTTATTTTTCTCTGTTATGAGGGCTTCACACATTCAAGTTATTAGCGCATTACAAATAATACCCTTTTACAAACCTTGACCTTCAACGACGTACATAAACAAAACTTGCAAATAAGTCATTTATAGAAGATTCCACAATATGTTGCAGACGTGAATGTCTAACAATTTACATTATCATATAAATGTGCTGTACATGAATCTAAGTGGTAATAAAATTGCTTCTCACAAACAAGTAAGTAGTATAATCTCTACAAATCAATTAACTCTAACATTGAGCGGGTATACAGACTGGGTTACAGTTCACAGCACTTGTATACTTATTTATGATCAGTTAAACACTCTCAATGTTAACTTTTATGGCTGTCTTTATGTATTCTCCAAAGATAACTTTAATACGGTTTCAACCTACACTTAACTTTAGTTTCCTCGCCCACTCCAATCTTTAAATAGTTTAGGATGAACGAACCTTTATCTTTCTTTCATTTCTATGCATGGCATCCTGCAAATCCACACAACACAACTCAATAAAAAACACCCCATGTTACTTCCCAATACCATCATGCTTGGTGTATAAATTTGAAGTTGTTTTTCTCTTAAACACTATGACGATTTCAATATAAACTGCTCATGTTTTTTTGTTTACACGTATATAAAGTTGTTTACATTTTATGCGTGGATTTTGTTGTTATTCGGTTTCACTAACTTACACTGTCTTGCGAGTACAGCTGAAAAATAGATACATGTAGGCGGAGTTTAAGGAAGGCACAAGTAATGGTACATGTAGGCGGAGTTTAAGGAAGGCACAAGTAATAGTACATGTAGGTGGAGTTTAAGGAAGGCACAAGTAATGGTACATGTAGGCAGGGTTTAAGGAAGGCACAAGTAATGGTGCATGTAGGCGGAGTTTAAGGAAGGCACAAGTAATGGTGCATGTAGGCGGAGTTTAAGGAAGGCACAAGTAATGGTACATGTAGGCGGAGTTTAAGGAAGGCACTAGTAATGGTACATGTAGCCGGGGTTTAAGGAAGGCACAAGTAATGGTACATGTAGGCGGAGTTTAAGGAAGGCACAAGTAATGGTGCAACTCTGTCATCATCAAAACGTTAAGGAGTATGGACATGCTAGATATACAACGCAATTGTTATTTGAAATCTGTCATTGACTTTTTGTTGTATTTGTTTGCACTCGACCTAAAAAGTCAAGTCTCTTTCTTTTACATTTAAGACATCTGCAATATGGCATGACAGGAGATCATTGAATTTCACTCTTTAAATAAAGTTCTCTGCTATACAACGTGAAATAATAATACTTTAAAATGATTGCAGCAATGGTTTAGTCCATTGTCCAAACTAAGTTGAACTGTTACAAAAAGTTTAGAGCAGGGCATAACAGTTGGTTACCGCTTCAGTGATATATAAAAACTAACCAAAGATGTGCATGAATTCAGTGATATATAGAAACTAACCAAAGATGTGCATGCATTCAGTGATATATAGAAACTAACCATAGATGTGCATGCATACATAAACAATCTTTCCCTGGAAGAGTTTGGGAACATTTCAAGTCAGTTAAAACTATTTTGTTTTAGAGCAGTAAAATTAGATGTGATTTCATAACAATGTTACTGTTTTCTGCTAAAGTGCAACTAGCTGCTATATGTTATTTCTCACATTTTGGGGAAACTTTGGAGTTTGTTTGTAGAGAAATAAAAGCATTGAAAAATATTGAAACTTATATCACAAATGTCCTATACCAACACATCACATCTAATCTTACCAGTGTTGTTGTACTCTGTCTGTTTGTCCTGGTCTGTCCTGGTTACACTTCCACATACAGTTTGTGGCAGAGGTTCCAACAGGTCATCTATTTTCTCAGCCACGTGCTTCAACGACTCCATAGACACCTCAAAGTATCGATTGATCTCCTCAAAGTTTATGTTGGATAGCTCTGAGTACAAAGATTGTTTCTCACTGTCATTAAGCGAATCCCAGAACTGCAGCAGATGACCTTGACCTGCGGTGTCTAGTCTCTGACGAAGGTCCGAAACATCCATGTCTCTTTGTCTGACAATATAGAAAAATGCACTATATTAGCTATATGTACTCATTAGATGGTTTAAGTGTTGAGAGATTTAATACAGATTAAAACATCAAAGAAATTTAAAAAACTTAAATGCTATACCAAAGTAGGCACATTTAACTTATAAATGTAGCAAAAAAGCCAAATCTTATATGAAAAACAAACAAACACACTGATTTTCTGATTTATGAACTGATTCTTACTATTGGTATACAAGCCTAAAGAAATGCAACTGAACATCACACATTTGATGTCCAATATAATAAATTTAACAATTTTGTTTGATTGCACTTGATAATAAATCAAAGCATGATTGTAATGTATACCATTGTGATAATGATCTCTGCCATAAAACATTATGGTTATCGTTATTCATTAATAAATCTGAACACGTTATACTATAAGGCTGTAACCCACTGAGAGTGATGTTTGATTAAATCGTAGGGAAGAGAAAGTGTACTGTATGTACAGGGAGGAACAAATGAATGTCTGTGTTGCTAGGGTAAGTGACCACAGGTAATGTAAATACCATAATAAACGCTCTACAGTACCACCAGCCTACATCCAACACAAATATCAAACATAGACTTGATGAAAATTGCACCTTCATTGTGATTTTCTTTTTACATTAAACAGCAATTTTGTGAAATAATTTTTAGCGTCTTTTTTAAAATCTGATTTACAAAAAAGTAAAAAAATAAAATAGATATGTCAACTAGGAAAAGGTAATAGACAATGAATTTGTTACAATTTTTTTTAAAGTATTGATATGTACATTATAATAGAACAATTAAGTAACCTCTGCCTTTAATTTGTAAATTGATGGTTAAAAGCAAAACTGACACATGCCTTCATCATCATACATAGTTAACACAGTGTTCCTTGTCACTATGAAATAAATAAATAATGATCAACATACTTAACGCCTAAATACACAGTCAATTTTAAATTAACATAGAAAAATGTATTAGGATAACTTATTTCTAATTGAACCAGACTGACAATGTGGGTATATGACCCCTTATCATGATCAAAGCCAACCACCTGACCTGTTAAAGTGGCTGTCTAGTGATATCTACCTACGCTTTGTTTACCCATCCTCATACCATAAAGACCACACTGTAGGAGATACTCAGCAAAACAGGGTATCAATTTAACAAAGTCATAAAAAACTTGTATGAGTAGTGTTAGAAATCGGATCTAACCTGTAGTCTGGACGTTACAGGCCATACAAATAATTTCAAACACATGCAGTAAACTGAGAGAAATGCATGAATGAGGTTGGGCTAGTGTTAGTACACCTAAATGGTCATCACACTTCTTTTGATGTTGGTTTGGCTATGGCAGACTCGAGACAGGGGTACATAAAAGATGTCAGAATAATTAAAAAGTATCCCTGAACGTTCATTATTGTAGCTAAATTAAGGCTAGTGTATATTATAACTTATCGTGGGGATTTTTGCAGAGATTATAGAGTTCTAACTAGATCAATAGTCTAATCAATCAGACGTTAATAATGTTATTTCTTTTGTGTGTGTAGAAGATCTATCATGAAATATGTAATGTGCATGGTTATTACTTTGGTGCTTGTTCTTAAAGAAAACTAAGTTGGAACATGACTACTAGATCCAGTGGTCAAACATATATACTTCATATTATAGAAGACACATACTGATAACATTTACCGAGAAGTGTAGATTATAACGTTTTGGTTCATTTGATTAAATTACCAGCACTGTAAGTCAGTATTACATGTAGTTAAACATTTGTGAATAAGTCTAGTAGATCTATATTATAAAACATCGTTCTATGAATTTGTATTTTATGAATAATATATTTTACAAAGAACACACCACCGTTCTCCATTTCGATAACAAACTGTTACGCGAATTTTCCACATGTCATGTACAGGGATCATTATGATTGAGTACGAAAATAAGACATCGAAACGTGTCGGGTACGAACAAAATATCTAAATATTACTCGTGTTATAGGAACACTTTGTTAATATGCAACCGTTTCCAACGACAAATATCGAGTATCTTACCTTCTTTGAGAATAAACTCGTGAAATTATGTGATAAAACACTGACAAACAGCTCGTGTTAACGTCAGATTGGTTTGTTGACAGTTCGGCTACTGAATGGTTTTTGTATTGAACCGGTCCGGAAGTGCGTGTCATACCATTACACGAAAGGGGGCGTGGCTGTAAATAATAAGTATGTCGTCTGCTACAAGTACAAGTCGTATGGGTATGAGCGGAATTTTCAAAAAAATATATTTGCTGTAGACTTATTAAATATTTAGAAGTAACTCTCCCTGTTCATCTAGATAGATCTACAACGGCGGGTCCAGGATTTTTCTCCAGGGGGTGGTCCAACTTTTGCCCTAAACATTACCGAAATACAATACCTTTCCAAATTCAAGCACAAGTTAGCCGTTTGTATCTGTTTAACAAACGTTACCGGTTCTAACCACGAGGAGGTCTCCACTAATATAGATCTATGAGTGCTTTTTTTAAAGTGTTTCTAGTACTTTATGATTCTTTATTTTTTTTCCAGGAGGGATCTGAGCCATTGCAGGGGGATCGAAGCCCCCTCTCTCACCCGCTGGGTCCACCCCCTCCCTCCCCCGCTGGATCCGCCCCTCCCTCCCCCGTTGGATCCGCCCATGATCTATATAGCTGTTCATATACTATGCAATCATTCAATAATTTGACTATTGAATTCGAGTGGGGAGGGGGGGGTATAAATTCACCCAAGTTGCCATCTAACAACAGATGTAAGAAACAGTTAATGCTTTTAAAAAACCTAATAGAATTTTTAAAATGTCTTAAGAGCCTATTTCTTAGCCCAATCAGGTAGTGGTATTTTTGAAAATTTGAATTTCAGTTTCATGAAGACAGCCAAGATACTGGTGTATGGAAGTATTTCGGTGAATGGAATTATTGCGTTGTCTGTCTATAAATAGATTATACACAAGATCTAAGATGCTTAGAATACATTTGTTCAGTATCTTTACCATTAAGACACCACAGGCTCTCACTGGGCTTGCGCCCTTAGGCCTCTAAAATCGTGAAGACACTGACAAATGTACTCTAACTATTACTTGGCATTATATACATATAGATGAAGGCTATTGGTGATTTATGTCACCAATTATTGAGATGCCACTGATAGTTTCTGCCCAGAGAAATATTGATCTATCAAGAAAATTTACTATTTTTTTAATATTTTGTTAAATAACATTTCATATGATAGGCTGGCCTGCCTACTTACGGGTTTAAAATAGGTTGTGATACTTCGGGTACACATCTTTGTAGGATTTTCCGACACATTATTTGATACACTAGATCTATTGTTATATCCAAAAGCCTACTTCAAAATATCTGTTTTAAAAAAGTCACAGGTTTATTATAAGTCATGAGTATGATGACAGTGTAAGATATCTAGATCTTGTATATAGTAATATTGACCTTTGAACTGTGTAGGGTTGCTCTAAATTGTATTGTTATGTATGTTGTGTTTAAATTGTGTCATTCACACATCGTTTTTGTATACATTATGATGAACTGCTTGCTTGAACTGTTTCGTTCTCATGTATACAACAACACACAACAAACAAACACACACCATCACACATACATCAAACAACTGTTTCACTTTTGTATGTTATATGTTACATATGTTTGTTAATTTTGTATTTGTTATTTAAGGCCATATCTAAAATATGTTTGTAATGACATAATAATGTATTCTTAAAAATAAATAAAAAATTTTTTATTATTATATCACACGAGATTAATTTGCTCCTGTTCTTTCAGTTAATTGTTGTTTATCTGCATACAAGTTTTTACATTTCTTTGTAAGTGTAAATTCCCGATTTCATGCACAAATTCATGTTGTGGTTTCCCATCTGTACAAGGTTGAACTAAATTCGTCTTAAGAATGAAAAAGTTGAACACAATACCCTGTACAGTCAAGCATAGGAGTTACTTACAAAAGACAACACCTAGATAAAATATATGTCTCTAGAATAATATACTTCCATACACAAAACAAGAAAGGGCCATAACTGTGTAAATATAATCAGCCTCCAGAGTATCCACTTTCTTTTTAAGTTACTCTTGAACATTAGCACATATATCAGTAAAATGAGTATTTCTGTAAATGAAGCCTTGCACAAACTTGCTCATATCTTCAGCGGGTAAGGGTATTTTCAGACAATGTTCATCCACAGGGTATCTCTATATCAATTTCATTGTTATATTATGTACATATTATTTAAACAAATCTGTATGCAAGGGTCTACCCAACAAGCATACAGCTAATACACTTGCGGGTATATGACAATTGTCCAAAAAGTCATAAAAAAAGTTCAAAATTAAAAACAGACAAGCTGAATTGAGTACACCTATCAATCTTGATGCAGGAAAATATTAGTCGGGTACATTATATATGTAGTATGGTTAACTGACATTTTGGGTCAAGTAAATATCACTTGCCTAAATTTAATAGTTAAATAGAGAACATTCTTAAACATAACCAACTACAAAATAACAACAATGCCAGAGTTTATTTGTTTTTTTATTGACATTTAAAATCCCTGAGACTGATAATACTATGTTACATGCTAAATCAAATCTGAAAATAGATGTCTTTTTCTCAAACTGAAAGTAATCATTAAAATCAAACATGTTACTTCGAGTTAGAACTGCCATCGAACCTGAAGAGTAGTCATTGAAATCATTTTGTACAAATACGTTCTGATACAAAACTGGTATGATTCACACAACAAAGCGTCATCAACAACCCACTTTCGATCTACATGTATTTATATTTTCTTACACAGTCTACATCAGTACACCCACAACATAACTTTAAAACTGGGTTTGCAATGATTTGTGCACAATCTAATAATACTGGTTACATAATGGCATCATAAGCATCAACACTCCTTTAAATTTGTCAGGACATGTACCAGACTTCTGTGAGGTTTGGTAAAAACATGTTTTTTGGAGATAAAACACTTACTACAATATTTAATATTTAGCCGAAAAGAAATGAATTATTATGATAAGCGTTGTTTTTTTATATAGAAATAGTCCAACATAATATGTACATAGTCATATAACAAGGATTCAATGGAAAACTGGCAAACTAAATATACAATAGGACTGTTAATAGAGTTCCATTCAACTCTTCAATTAAACAGCTGTCAGATCATAACTTCCTTGATTCAACCATTGGTAAGTTTACATGTTGCAGTCTATCTTAATTATATCTGAGTTTGAACCAATTCTGTCTTTCAGTGAATGGGGAATAGCTCAGCTGAAGGGAGACTTGGAGTACACTTACGTGACAATTGTGAAAGTCAGTTTACTGGATTTTTCAAAATATTTACATTTAATTGAATTAAAACAAGGAATTCGCTGGAAGAGAGGAATGCTCCCCAAATGCCTATTGTCTACAGAAGGCAGAACTTGTAAACAAACACCACTTGTACACCAAGGCATGACAAAGAAAACAACCTTTTATGAAAATAATTAAAGAGAGATAACTTAAGTAAAATGTAAGATAGGAGTATATTTATTGTCTTCTGCACTTCCTCTTATTAACATCTATGTATGTACAAAGTTTAATTTCAATCCCTTTTGTACTTTCCAAGATATGGCCAGGACAAGCAACCATTTTGAAAAGTATATGGTTAAGGGGAGATAACTCTCGTCAATATACAGGGTGGGATTATGGTTCTTATACACCGCACTTCCTCTCACTGCCATCTATCTATAAACCCAGTTTCATTTCAATTACTTTCTTACTTAACAAGATATGGGCCGGACAGGCAACCACTATGAAAACATGGTTAAGGGGAGATAATTATGTCAATATACAGGGTAGGATTATGGTTCTTGTGCACTGCCTTTCCTTTCTTCTTACTCTTATGTATCTTTAAACCAATTTTCATTTCAATTCCTTTAGTATTCCTTCACTAGTCTTTGTTCATAAGCTGTTCACAAGCTGTAACCTCTTTCACTAGTCTTTGTTGATAAGCTGTAACCTCTTTCACTAGTCTTTGTTGATAAGCTGTAACCTCTTTCACCAGTCTTTGTTCATAAGCTGTAACCTCTTTTAGTTGTCTTTTAAACACAACACTGTGATAAGAGCTTTGGTCACATGAACACATGCAGTCTACCACTAGAGTTAGCACCCACCACTATGTCCATGGTGGGATGTAGAACATTGAGACTACACACAGATCCCAGGCAATCCTCATCCTTGAACGACAGCAGCTTCTTACCTTCATCACTAAACAACGTTATCTGAAATAAGGAATATAAAAGTTAATAAGAAGACCATGATTGTACTACATAGCTTACCTGACTTATGTTACAGTGTTGCCTATATATAGCGAATGTGTGAAATTATATATTTTATCATTTAAATCTGACTAGTAAATTCAGAGGAGATTTTTAATTACCTTACAGTCATATAAGGCGAACTAACTAGCATTCCTGTCAGCCTGTTAAATTGACAAAGCAACACCATTTCAAGGAATTCAGACCAAGTGAAACTAGAACTATCACTAAATGTGATTAATACCCCCGCAATACTGCTTTAGAAATGATGAAATTATTAGGATTAAGA
>ENA-OREC01001190-OREC01001190.1-marine-metagenome-genome-assembly--contig:-NODE-1190-length-12661-cov-12.737444_pt1 | contig 12661 bp, 5 predicted proteins | sample MGYA00248626_ERZ508543 | MGnify/ENA primary metagenome ERZ508543 (study PRJEB26211, sample SAMN05518279) | marine metagenome | isolation source: Puget Sound, Washington, USA | host: Bankia setacea... | reverse complement strand
CTACAGCATGCTTGGTGTACATACCTTCATTATGTCCTAAAGTTGAATGAAAGACCATCATTATTTACTTCAACATTCTTACTACAGTATGCTATTTGGTGTACACGTTTATACAGGTAACACTTTTCCACAATCCAGCAGTGGGTGTAGTTAACCATCACAAAACTGGATTTTATGAACTTTGACAAGCAATATGAAAGCTTTAGAGTAATTTTAAAACATTTTTGATTCAGGGAGAACATTTTATTTAAAGTTGTTATTTTTCTGGATGAATGTGATTTTGACTACATTGTTTTCGGACTTAAGACATACACTTAAACAAATTTCTAATTGGCCACCTAGTTTTTGTTATATTTTAGGAAAAGTATTCGGAGAAAAATGCAAATAAACAAATATAAGTTTAATATGATTTATTTCTAACATATAAAACAAAACTTAATTGAAATTTAATCACGGGAACAAACTTATATTAAAAGGTTAACATTGACACCCTTAAAACAAACACTGCAAAATCAAATCACGTCGTATTTAATTTTGTTTCAATACTTTATACACCCACCTGGTGTCGCAGTTACAGCAAGGTACCGTGAACTTATTGATAAAATGTATCTATGAATATACTGTTGTGGAATGGCCGCACACATCTGATGAATAACACATGTGAACTCCCTGAGATTTAGTTGCAGCAGATGTGCACAAACCTTGCGTTTCAATAGGTCTAACAAGTGGTCGATAGGATTTACATCCCGACTTTTTGCAGGCCATCTGAAATTGTTTACGTTTATTGCTACAAGCATTACTAGTGTGTTTCTAGCCATGTGACATGATGTGAAATCCCTTGCCAACATCGTACCGAAATTGGCACTGATCTGAAGAAGAACGGAGCGAATGACGTCATTTCAATATCTAATCGTAGTTATGTTTCCTTGAATGGTTACGCTTGTTTTTTTTCTGTGCATGAAAACACTTGAGTGCGTTCTGTTATATTTATTTTTGCCATATTTAATGTTTTCTCCATCATATTTTGTATAGTGGCCAATTAGAAATTCTTTAAATGTGTATGTATACTGTTGTCAACTTTTATATAAGAAAGATATATGTATATGGAATGTAGATATTTGTAAATATGTAAACAGTTTTTTATGTTTTGTATTGTTGTATTTGTTTAAATTTGATATATGTGATTGTTTGATAAATAAATTAAAAAAATGTTAATGAAGTATTAAGAATAAATGCTGTAAAAGAAATTGTTCTTTTCTCGCAGTTGATTTCTTTTGTTACTTGTTTTTGGTTAGAAAGCTAAACGAAGCCTAACAGCCAATGTGGTACATGTTGTTATAATGTAGATATGAGAACACAGAAGTAAGCTGAATGGTCAATGTGGGGTATTTTATTTCAAATAAAATCATATAAAATATATCACTTTCCATCAACAACTTAGATACATTAACATAATTAAACAGTGATGATTTTATAACAGAATACTGTATACATTTGGTGTATTGTTTTCATATCTAGGTTCAAGTGACAACATTTAGAACTATTAAATAAAGGAGTGTTTGCTAGAGTCTAACTTAGTCTTACTCATGTATATAATAGTTCACCTAATTAAGTTTTAAATCCATAAAATGCTGATAAACTTGCACAATAAGCTAACTAATAGAATGAATCCTGTGTGTTGGGTTATAATCGCAAGGTACTTTATGCTCTCATTCAGAAGCAGAAGATTGTGTGAATTTAAGAAATAATTAATAAGTAAGGAACAAATAATAATAAAAATACATTTAAATGTGGACACACTAATTCACTGGTTCATGACTATGCAAACTAAATTGCAATACCCAACAAGACAAGGAAATCGCTGGAAGAGAGGAATGCTCCCCAAATGCTAATTGTCTATAAAAGGCAGAAGTTGTAATCAAACACTACTTGTACACCAAGACATGACAAAGAAAAACACCTTTTATGAAAAGAATTAAGGAGAGATAACTCGAGGAAAATGTAAGATAGGATTATGGTTCTTGTCCTCTGCACTTCCTCTCATTAACATCTATGTATGTATAAAGTTTAATTTCAATCCCTTTTGTATTTTCCAAGATATGGCCTGACAGGCATCCATCATGAAAAATAAATGGCTACGGGGAGATAACTCTGCAAATATACAGGGAAGGATTATGGTTCTTGTGCACTGCCCTTCCTATCACTGTCATCTATCTATAAACCAAGATGCACATGAAAAGAGAATGAAAATGCATATTGATGTAAAAGCTATGTCAAGGGGGGAAAGCGAAAGGGTTCTATGTGGTTTCAAAATAAAAAGCAGATATAACACTTTTGCATTAACCCTTTAATATGTTGATTGAATATTCAGAGTATTTGATGAACCTATACTTTACAGCAGACTTCACTAATGTTTAAATCAAGGGCAGTAAAAGCATGGTAGGCAGTCAGCACAACACCGATGAAGTGAAATTATTTAACCCAGCTTTCTACTTTAAACTGATGAATACGTTCACATAAACAACAATTTACATAAACACAACAAGCAAATTTTGTTGAGCCATCACACCTGATATTTTAATTCATGTGGAACTCGACATAGAAATGAAGATAACCATGTTCTATTAATGTAACCTTGGTTAAGATGAAATAAGAAATTTAGTTTTTATTCAAAATCACTATTTATGGAGCAGCCAGTACATTGTCTATAATGTTTGTCCTGTCTGATTATAAATAGCATAACAACAACAGCTGCTCATATAGTTCTTTTACTTTTCAAACTCAAGTTCCATTTTAACACATTTTTTCAATTATGAAAAAAAAAGATTTATTTAAGAATTAAAAAAAGTCTCTGGATTTCGTATTTCATTCTAGAAGTTTTGGAGATTGATGCTCTTTCTCATTCCCATGCATTCCACCTCGTCGATAAAGAGCGTGTTGGACTTAACGTCAATATCCTCCTCCAGTGACAGTTGGTTACGAATAAGACCTTTGAGAGAAGACTCAGCCTCGGCCAAACGTGCTTGTAGACCGGCAACGGAGCACTCGATCTCGTGAACCTCCTCAATGAGACGGTATTGGACGGGATCGCGGCAGAGTTCGACATTGGGACGCTGGGTACGTGTGTCAAGACGGGTTTGTGCTAGTTGCATTGGCTGTTCCTTGTCCTGGATGGCCTTTGTAAGACGTGCAATGTTCTCCTCCATCTCCTTCATCTGAGCAACAACCTGAGAATGGAAATAGTGCAGAGTTAAGCCATTGTTCTAAACAGACATGTATACTAGATTACATGTTGTTTTGTTTTTTGAAGGTTTAACATGTTTTTTTCAATAATCTTTAAGTTTTATATTGGTTGTAAGTTAACATTGGATTAATCTAGTTTTAGCCATTCTTTGCAAGTAACTGACAATCTTCCAACAGAAATCAGAGGTGGATAGTAGTAACTGGATACAAACTACATTTGCCAAACACACTTGACAACCAAAAGGAGCTAATCTAGCCTGAAGCATAACTACTGAAATAAATAACCTCTGCAAATTAAAAACTAGTCCTGAAGGAATGGATAACATATGCTCACTAGTGCATAAAGTGAAAGACAAAAAAGAGTATATGAGTGTGGAGTATTTACCTTGTTTAGATGGTCCTCAAGTTTTCCCTTTGTATCCTTTGTCTCACAAATTCTCTTGTTGAAGGCGACGTTGACTTCACTGCATTGTTTACGCATGTCATTACAGGTCTGTTGTAGGATGCCATCAACAAGGCTTCGCAGATCAACGGAACTTTGGCGCTCTCTCTCAGCTTTCTCGATGTTGGCGTGAGAAAAATCTTGCCAGTCTTCGGGGGATACGGAGCTAAAAGCAAAGAAAAATAACATTACAAAATTGGAAACTTCACACAGCAGTATAGCACTGAACTTTAACCTGATACATGTACATGTACAATGTGTGGTTTGTATTATCATGTTTTTATTAAAAGTATAGATGTATAGTCATTAGATGTAGATTTTGTGTTTTACACCTAATTTACATGTACTTGGCTATGTGAAACTAATTTACATGTACTTGGCTATGTGAAACTAATTTACATGTACTTGGCTATGTGAAAATCATATTATACAGTAGTTTTAGATAAATTCTTATACAGTAGTTTTAGATAAATTCTTCCACTACATACAATAATGTTTTAGTGCACAGTAAAGGATTATTTAAGATTTTAATAGTTTAACTTTACTCTGCTTACTTTGTTTCTATTTTGGCAGTTCCATCCTTGAATGCAATATTGGGTGAGTTATTTTTCAATTGCTCGCAGTACTCATCAATGGACAGAACAGAAAACTTGTCTTTCAAGTCCTTCTCCAACTGGAACTTAGCTTTACGGTTCAATCTGAAATAAGAAAATCAACTAGAGATAAAAACAATGTGAATGAAGTACTTGAGGGCATAATTTGCAAAGTACTCAAATTTGAATTTGTCTGTGAATTTTGTTCAATTTAAGTGATAAGATAACAACAGAAATTGTTAAATATATAACAAAAACACACGTTCATCTTTTATCCATACATTGAGAGACAGAATCAATGTTTTGTTTTGACGGGTTTCTGGGTTTGGGGAATTTAGCTCTAGCAATGGTCACAGTAATATTGCTTTTGAGATGTTTTTTAAAATACTTTCAGCAAAAGGATTGGTAATTAGCTTGTGTATCGCGAATGGAACAGAGATTGCAATGAAGACTGCTGTTACCTGATTTGTTCAATAGCCTGTTCCAGGGATCTCTGCAGTAGAGCTTGGACTCCCTCAATTGCTTCCACTTCCTTGATGAGTTCTTTCTGTACGTCGTCATGAACAAGATCTATACTCCTCCTCTTCTCTCTGCAATGTTTAAAGATTTATCAATGAATGTGTCCATTTTCTCTACAGAGTTATAATTTCCACATCTAGAAATATTCTCCAATGAAGGCACTTTAAAAAGGTTAGATTGTGCTTTCTAATATAATCACTTATTTAAAAACATATTTCATTGGTGTATTGATTATCATATATGTGGTCCTTTTCAGAGATAGGAACTTTTCTTTTATTGTTTGACTTTTAAAGGTAAGTTTATGTGTAACTTTCAAGCTTATATCAATATGTGCTGATCTTGAAACTTTAGATAAAAGAAAATGTCAGATCTTGTCTCAACATGTTTTTTTCATGTTCAGATTTCCCTTTATTACTATGTTAACACACATAATTGAAAGACTTGTTGTTAACTATACCAATCCACAACACAATGTAAACATATATTTTACCTAAAAATAGTGTTAGCATGTTAAAGATTTGACAACCTTTTACATTTTGCCAGGTAGTTAATCAAACATAACTGCTCTATTCTAGCAGCAGCGTGTGTTTGTCTCTTTATTAAAAAAGTGAAACTAGTGTTCAGGTTACCTGTTCATAAGACATTGTCTAGCAATGTGAAGTGGTTCATGTGTTGCTTCCAGAGCCTTCTCTATTCTTGTTTTGAATGCAAGAAGGTTATCAATTTCTGTTGTGATTCCAGCAAGTTTATCGTCTAACTCATTTTTCCAATAGCGGATGTCATCAAGTCTCTGTTCTGTAATAAGGTATTAATAAACCATTTGTATAGCATATAAACTTGTTTAAATGTGGCTTCTTTAGATGTTCATTCAATTTGATACTAAATGTTCTCTTCTTCAATTCCTATCATTGTCATTAGAAAGTTTTAACACTTATAACAATAACTATAATAGTATTTAAAAAAGAGCATCATGATTACGATTCTTGTCATTGGAAGTACATGTATATACATGACAACGCAAATAAATACTTGCTAATAATACAGTTTTCATTTTTAAAGCAGTGGGTTTTTATGTGTTTACTTACGGAATTTTTTGTTCACATCCCTCTGGGTTTTCTCTGTTCTCTTTTCGGTTTCATCCGACAGTCTTTTAGACTCATCCACCAATCTCTCAGCTGCAGCACGTTCACATTCTGCATTAGCATATTTGGTGAGGTTGGAGGTGGTCCAATCCTGGTGGGTGAACCGAGTTGGTGGTGTAACAAGCTTTGCCATGGTTAAAGTTTACTGCAAAGATAAAACAGATGTTTGTTTTTTCATTTCCCTGTACAAGTTGTTGAATCATTTTAAGATTTGAACAAAATCTTTTTAATTAATTGTTGATGCAGACAGAATCATGATATTCTTGAATCTATGAAGCTGAGTTTGCTTGCTTCATGTTATAAGCTGTAACAAAACTTAAGTTAAAAGATTTCTTCACAAAGCATCAAAATATATGGCTTGAAAAAAACCTTAACCAAACAGTTTGTTGTAACAATTCATTTGAAATGGAGGACAGCTAAACAAGAGATTATCAAAATTGTGTTTAACCAGTGGGCTTGAATCGACTGAAGAAGATCCTTAATGTTAATCAAGTATGTTAAACTATTTGAATCATGCCCATCCATTACTGTAAAGCTGTAGTGTGGGGCAGTAACTCAATGTATTAACATATTCTGTTTAATAAGGCATAAAGTTATATGTACATGGAAGCCTATTCTTAGCAATAGTTCTAAAAATGTTGTGTAAGGGATCTGCTAAAGTAGACAGAAATAAGGGTTACAAACTGATAATGTTGAACATTATTTACATCTACAAGTATGAATAAATGAGCAGAAAAAAGACAAAAGAAGCCTTCAATTACAATACAAGAGTAATATCGTTTTTGTTTAACATTTTGACACTGCACATTGTCAATGTTTTGGTTAGAAATAAATTAGGCCTGAGCAGTCATGTCTATTAAAACACACCCTTTGACTAAAATAACGCTAAATTCGACACTGCAAAACGTAACGGGAAGCTTCACCCACTTACAAATATCAATGATAAAGTAATAATCAAACTAACCTGTTGGGAAAACCAAATGTTAATACTATGATCAACAGAAATAAACACACAGCATCTAAACAATGGTGGCTTCCTTAGCAACCTGTAACTAACTGTTTGCTACAAGTGCATGGATTGGTTGTATTACCGGAAGTGGTTATTTTTCGAATCTAGCGTTTGATTGGACAATAAAGTTCACGCGAGGTCAGATTAGCCAAACGCGTGAGTTTCATTTCGTCAGCTGTTCTTGACGTTTCATGTCTGCGAAGTGATAGGGCGTACTGAATTTTGTGTCACAACTTTTCACAAAATGGATCGCTCGGACAGTGTAAAAGCGCGTCTGCAACCCCCAGTTTCAGCAACACCTGCTCCAGTTGTAAACAGCGGTCAATCTTTTAAACGCAGTTTGAAGGGAATTATTGCAGGTAAGCGGTGCAGTGACTGTTATTGTTTTTATGTCACTAGTTTTCGCGAGGCAGCACGAACTTCACGTGTTACTTCATGTACACAATTTGTGGTTACCTCTGATACGTTACATTTTAGTTTGTGGCAATTATTCTATTCTAACACTCGAGTTGCATAATATTTTAAGGTTGTCAGACTCAACATATAAGATGGTTTAATTTTGTTGAAAATGAAACTTGAACTGTGGAACTTTATAGTTCTTCATAGAAAACCATTTATTTGTGATAATTTTTGATGTGTCAAATATAAGGTTTTTCACCTTTATGTTAAAACACGTAGCATAAACCAGTTGAATGGTGAAACCAAAATAATGCAACATTAACATTACAAATAAAGCACTGCAAAACTCATATATAAACTATGTTAATGTAAACTGTATCGTAAATGAACACTTTCACTTTCTACCCATATGCATACAACGATGGCTGAAATGTGACATGGTGTTGGTTTAAGAGGCTGCTAAAGATGTTTTAAAGTATGTCAATGTTGATTTGTTGTGCATGTTAAGTACTTTTGTCTGTTCGTTCCAAATAACTAATGCATGTTGCCGAAAATGATTGACTTAACTGATTTTTCGGACTCTGAATGTTCCGATATAGGTTTGATGTCGGAACTATGCTACGTGTTTTTGAGCTAAATGTGAAGAACGCTGCATTTGCCAAACAAAAAAATAGCTCAAATGCAACGGGTTTCCTTTAAAGAACTAGGGAACATTATAAATCCAAAACGCTAGACGTATGCTTATTTGGGTGTTTAAACCTTATCTGGGTGTTTAAACCATATCTGAAGGCATTCAATAGGTAAAAGATATTTAATAACCATAGCAACTGAAATCCCAATCTGTAGTTGCAAACAAACAGAATTGTTAATAAGTTTTATGTTTTAAACCCCGTTTGTATATTTAAGTTATATGAGGTGATAGGAAGAGGAGTGTTTTGTCCTTATTATCAAATAACAATATCACCAGATTAATAATAAATCACTGTCATCTTCAACCCTTGTCCTTTAAATGAACTATAATTTGTGTTATATATTGTTTATAATAATATTAAAAAAACAGTCACCAAGAGTAATTTAAGGTTCAGTGATGTCATGTTTACTTCTAGACCATTTATTTGTCATTAACACGGTTAATATAGCCACAGAAGAGTCAAAATCAATGACCAAGTTTGTTAAATAATTAATTTGATGTCAGAAAAAAAGCAGTTTGATACTCAGCATTTCTAATCTTTGAAATATGTACACATGTATATCTAATTGACTGTAGACCTGTAAGGATTTTGTTTTATGATTGATTGCATAGTTAAATGATATCATTACAAGGGTGTGAGAAAGATATACTAAATTATGCCTTCTCATTTCACATTTTAAAAGCTACCCCAGTAGTATGTACTGTAGCCTTTCATAGAAGTATTGATTATTTTAGGATGACATAGACACCAAATGCATAATATTTGACTCTTTGTTTGTGCCAAAATAATATAAACTGTACATGTTTGAGACTGCATATAAGTATTGAATTTCACACTAAGATACACTGTAGTAGGAAAACATCTTCATTTCATATTCCATATATAGCTGTAACATGAATTTTGATTGACCTCACATGACCAGTCATAGCTGTTGTACCTGCACACTAAAGTACATCCAGCAATTAATAAATGACAGCTATGGGTAACCAAGACATCCTGTGATAAAGTACATCATACTGGCCAATGGTCCGCTATTATAAATGGCTTTTCTGACTTTATTTTGGCTTATTTTAATAAATTCACCTGCTAGACTTTATGTAATATATAATAGTATCCTACCCATTGTCTTCTACATTAAACCTATGTGGTCACCAAGCAACCTTGTAACTTGATTTTCAATTTTAATAAAAAAATCCCCATAGACATTTATTGACATGTGCATAATTTAAAACTACTTTTTATTGTCAGTTCAGTTTGTGGTTCAGGTGACCAATGGAAACCAGATATAGTTAGTGTCACCAATACATGTAGATGTTATTGGTTCTGATGTTCTTAATGTTCTTAATGTACATGACCCATGGCGCTTTCATTTATTTAGTTAAAAGTCAAACAGAATGTTCTACAACCAGGTCAGAAGCTGAGAGATAAAGAGAAGCAAATGGAATTTTAGATAATTGCTCTGTTCATTGACATATCCATTTGTTATCAGGTTTGACATATATTTGTGGACATGCTTCCCTCATGATCGTGTTTCATCCTAGACATGATTATTTTTACAAAGGATTATCCAAAGAACCCTTAGCACAACTTTGTTTTTACATAAGTGCAGATAATCGTCAAACCCAACCGTTGCCTTACAAAACATCAACAAAGCATACATTTACCGAATGCATAATTGTGACTGCAGAAATTTAAAGCTGTTTAATAAGAGATTTTTTTAACTCCTAGATACAACATACAGTTTATTTATTTGAGTAAAAGAAATATTGAAAACTAATCTGTCAGATATACAAAACAAAGACATACACAAACAACATTGTCACATTGTTTGATCTTTACTTTCATTTACTAGTAAACATGAAGCTAGGTTATGTAAACTTGTAACAAAAAGAGTTTGCAGCTGCAGCAGAGCTAATATTTCAACCTTGAAAGTGTGTTAGTTGCAAACAACAAATCTATTTGCTGGAGTAATGCTAGTTATTTTGTAAACCATACAACAGCACACATAAAAATCCAAGTATATCAACAAACTGTTAAAACTGTATAACTACTATCATTTTTTAGCTAAACATCACTACAGAACACTGGCTGTTAATAGTTGAGTAGGAGTAACTTCATCCTCCCTGTGGTATGTGGTAAAACATGTACACTACACATTTATTACCCATTTAGTGAAAACTAAATCTCCAAGTTGGTTTCTAGTCCTGAAAGATGACCTTTTAAAAGTGCCTTTATTTAGATAATTGTGAGAGGTTCCTCTCAGATCTTAATTTTATCCTTTAATACATGTACTTAATATCGCTAGTTTTTAAACAGTCGTTATTTTTTTTAACTTGGAACAGTCAAAATGTTGACCCTGTAATTGGCAGATATGACCCCTACTCAAGATGTAGAGGCAGTATATCACGTCAGTGCATCACGCTACATGTGGCCTATATCGTAGACAATGCTGCTATAGTTTACCTGACTGTTATAACTCGTTATTACCTGTATTATGCTTTATGCCATTTATTGGGACTTTATGCCTCAACAATATTAAATCTGTCACGGTGGTAGTATCTCTAGTAGAAAGAAAAATGTTGGTCTGAGTAAAGTATGTGCTACTACTTAGACTAACTAAAGATTGTCCAACTATAATAGTCCCACGAATAGCCAGACTATAGCAGAACTGCTTGGTAGAATGTAAATATTCCTAGTTAGTATTTTGCAGCCTGAAAGATAATCTCCAGGCATTTTTGTCGAAGTTGTTAATATCTTATAAATCAAAGATAATTAGAAATTTAAATGTCTTATTATATATGAACATTATAGTAGAAAAGATGCCATGTTAATTTAAACTAGCCTCTCTAACATTGTTAAAGTTATTCTGTGCTCGCAGATTGCTATAATTATTCATTAATCAATTGTAGAATTTTTTCTTGTATGTTTTCTGTCTGCAGGAAATGCTTAGTGCATTGTACGCAACTTTGAATAACGATATTGTTTAGTTGTTTTAAATTGTAAGCTCTGATATTAGGGCTTATATATTAATGATGTCCAGTTGTCCATATATATGTCTACATGTCCAACATTTTAACATTTGCCTCAATACCAAGACAACTATATATTATATAAGTTATCCACATTATGCACGTATTCATATGACCTTTTAAATGATTTTTTTTTTTTGGCAACCTTGGAATTGGCTGCCAGACAATCCAGCCATAAACGATCTGTAATAATTTCTTATTTAAGTACAAATAAAAAATGTTGACCATCACTTTTGATAGACATGTATTTTTACAGGTACATAACTCAGGTCTGCATACCTCAATGTTTAAAGTTTTAATGCACTATAGAGGAGGAAAATGTAGTGTGAACAATTATGGACTTATGTATTTAGACTTTGACCTATGTGGTCTAAATTTTGGATAGATTATACTTAGTGTCTCACATTCTCTTTGTATACACATGTTATCTTCTAAAGCTTTAAATTCACTTTAACACTTGTTCTCAAACATCCTGATTCTTGACCCCTGATGTTTGAAGCATCTATCCATGTTAGTGTGGAAATATTTTGAAACTAAGGAACATATGAATAAAAAAAACCAGAAACAACTTGTTAATATGGGTGATTGCCATAAATTATGTACAGCTAAGCCAACTAATAGTATGTGCTGCCTTTTCAAACATTCATGTGTTTTGCTAAACAACATCCTACATCTTGACCTGAGGAGTGACTAGGAAATAGAGAGAAAATAGAAAATGCAGTGTATATATATATATGATGTATGTCTTGAATGCCCTTCATTTCATGATAGTCTTTTCCTCTTTTGGTAATTGGCTTACCTAGTCTTTGCTTAATTTTGTCATACTGGTCAAATCTGTTTGACAGCCCCCTCGGTCAACATCCTAATACTTGACCTATAGTGACCATCTGTATTACCAGTAAACTGTAAACTCAGTTTTGTTTAGGTGACACTACTGTTTGTGGATTCTGATGGTGACAGCTGAACTAAGATTGTAATTGTCTGAGAATCAAGTTTTTTAATCTTAACTAAGTTTCCATCTATGTTTGGAAATCCATATATTTTGGCATCTACAAAAAAAAATTCTGGTACAAAAATGTTGCTCACAAAAATAATTGATTTCACAGTATCTAGATGTTTGTTGACAATTTATCGAATGCAAAGTGGAAAAGTGTATGGCTGACCTAGTTTCTCATTGTTTACATGGTAGCCAGGTATTTGCAAAATAATTCAAATCTCTCCAGTTAATGGTGAAGTGCAATTGATCATCTTACCCAGTGCATCTTGGTCAAGTTTTATTATTCATGGTCAAGCTGGGTTTGGTTCAGGTCAAGTGTACTATCCTGTGGGGTTTTGGTGATTTAGCTAAATGTCTGTAGAAGGATGAATAATGTATGCATAAATAACTATAGACAGATAATGATAATGTATAAGACTGTCTGCATTTGTATTTTGTTTAAAAACATGTTGAAGCTATAACGCATGCTAGCCTAGCTAAACATTTCAGGGTAACCTTTATGTAATAGAATAGCAACACTATGCATTTAATAAAAAAGTAAACAAAACCGCAAATTAAATGTTGGTTTATAATAGAAATGTCTGCCTAGAATAGCT
>ENA-OREC01001189-OREC01001189.1-marine-metagenome-genome-assembly--contig:-NODE-1189-length-12662-cov-12.106238_pt1 | contig 12662 bp, 5 predicted proteins | sample MGYA00248626_ERZ508543 | MGnify/ENA primary metagenome ERZ508543 (study PRJEB26211, sample SAMN05518279) | marine metagenome | isolation source: Puget Sound, Washington, USA | host: Bankia setacea... | reverse complement strand
GTGTCCTTGACATTTAAGGAAAATACAATTTGAAACATTTTTACAGATTATTTATTATACATACGAACAAGGGAGCAAACTCTTATCTTAAAATTTCGAAAAAGGCGAAAACGCTGAGTGGAGCTAAACACAATATTGGCCACAGGAGACCGTTTCACCAACAATTCTAAGTGCACATTTGTATATACTATAGGGCAGTAATTGAAATATCAGTCTAAGGAATGTAAATGAAAAGGCACCCAGTCTTATAAACTCGGTACCAGTAACGGTGTTTATGATAAATTTGACAAAAACAAGTTTGAATATTGTAGCATCAAACGTATTGTATTAATAAGCGCCATCGTAATTTGTTTTAAATATTGAGAGAGACTGAACATTGGTTGTCAAGCAAGCGTTGGAAGGATTTAAAAAAAGAAAGGCAATGTATTAAGTTCCTCCAACATGACTGGACGTTCAATCAACTAGTACCACAGGAAGGTTGTGCCTCATAGAAGGTCGTTGATGACATATTGTTAGTTGACATCTAGCTAAACGTAGAAGCGAAAATGGAAGAAAGTCATGAAAACAAGTTACTGTCCACAGAAATGATGACACGTGGTAAGTCTCAGTAAACACGTGTCCAGGCAGTCTCGGTTCCGTTTCTGGAATATTTTTTCTCCGTCGTAACAGTTCTTATAGCACCTGCCGAAGTATGAACCACACTGTTTGGCGCAACTGATCTCGTACAGTGGGTTTCCATCGATCTTGAAACTGTAACATGTAGCTAGTCCCAGCACTATGAGGAATAATGAGGATTTCTGGAAATATAAAACAGCACGCGATATCACAACAATGTGTATCTACATAAATGTGTACACTTTAGAGGAAGAACGTAGTAGATAACAAGAGGCTGTTTTTACGATTATATTTTGTATCAACGTCTGTTTTAGAAAGGTGATGTTTATTTTCGAATCGCACACTCGTGTTCTTATCTTGTTCATTGAGACACCTTTGTAAATGACATATTAACGTTTTGTCAATTCTGATTTGCAATCGGTTCACGTAACGTCTTATTGTTAACAGAAGACCTTTTTTACCAGCACAGTGTGTATACTATGTGTATATAAGTCGTGTAAACATGGTAAATTAAAAGTTGATATAGATACAGATAAGGTTGTGTAGTAATATACACATGTACTCGGTAACATTTAACAACACATATGACCAAACAATGAGAAAACTATTCAACGATATTAGCATCGAGATTAACCGGAAAATAAGAACACGCTGACAGAAGTGGAAGTAAAAATCTCGTTGAGAATAATTGCAAGTATAATTACGCACAGTGACCAATTCCGGTTACATGTCAAAAAGAAAGAGCATTTCTCTAACATCGATTGCTTTTCAAGAATTGTCAGGAACCGACTTCAAACAGAAATAGTTCGCTTGAAAGCTTGAAGAACAATCTTACAGTATAGGATAGTCTCTCAATCTATTTGTGTTGAAAGCGCTTCGAAGATGTTCTCTTTTGATGAAACATGACAATTTGTCCATGCGTGCATATTGTTCATATGTAGAAACGGCTATATGTCAATGGAGATACATACAGTTCTTGTATGGGTTAAGGGTTTCTGAGAGCCATATTTCACATCATAGGAAACTAGTGTATCATCTTTTAAAATACCCCAATTGTTGCTATATTTTATTAATACCGGTAATGTGCTGTTTTGATGTTTAATGAAAATACAGAGCAACATATTCTCATAATAGTTTAGTTCTGTGACAGTAAACCTTTCTCTCGAGATTTGATAAGACTATAGCCCCCATCTGCCTTCTGTGTGTCAGACTGTAGCTCTCTGATAGTCATTTCTTGAAACGTGGACACTGGTCATGCGGGAATGCTGGTCTGAGGCTTTATCCTATAATTGTGTTTCTAAATGGTCACCACTTTGTCCACAAACACTTTGCAATGACTTATCCACTTGGCCTTAATTAAAGTGGATCCAGGGGGAATAAGCTCAAGTATTGAAGGTATAATCATTACTATGGATACGCCGTTAACCGTCTGTTTTATGTGTCTCTCAAGCCAAAGGTTTATGCTACACTTCAAATATCTTTTCTGTGTCACGTGGGTTTCAAAAGTTACCTAAATATAATTGAATTTAACATCCACCATTATCAAATTCGAATTAGAAGCCACACCACCCGCACGCGGCAATGGTCCTTCTAATCACTAACGATGTGTTCCAGCCCTTTTACCTTTAAAAGTAAGGATAGCACCCAACCTGCATCACAGTAAAGGCTGGCTCACCGAAAGGACTGATTCTTATATAATATTCCGGAACACTCGTGATTTAATTCATACGCACCCGAATTCGTACTCATATTTTATCACCGCGATAAAACACGGGTACAGATGTTTTATTTCTTAACTAACCACCATGACACAGGAAATTAGCACAACAACAAATGCTTGTAACTGCAATTAGCATACATAAGTTCTTAATTTAAACTTATTTAGGGAGAGAGAAAAGTTTGTGTTTGTGAAATAGGATAGACGTTTCAATCTCTTCACAGTTGGAGATATGATAGTCTGCAAGGAAAGGAATTACCCATAACGACAGGCTAAACTATCGTCGAACCCAATCTCTCACACATAGTGCAATGAACGACAACCCTGTACGGGAGATTGCATCCAACAATGACCCTATTCTCAATCCGAGACTGCGTGCAGTTAACCACATGTATCAACACAACAATATAGAAAAATCTAGACTATCATGAATATTTTCCCGCCATATTGTAAACCAAACAGGTAATGCGTTGATTGAATTCCTTCTTTTAACAATGAACGCCGACATCGGTCATGAAATTAAAGTTGAGCAAATGAGCACGTTTCTTGTCAATTTTGTCTAAATTATTACAACAATTGTTAGAGAACACTACCACACCAGGAGCTTAGGAAATAAACATTTAAAACAACCATACACTTCGATATGAGAATAAACGTGGTTGTTAAGACATACATAACGCTTTAGGTTATTGCCGTCTGGAATATCTCCTATCAAGAGCAACATTCCATTGCAACAACTAAAATCCCAAGCAGTCAATAGATTCTATGCACACACTAAAACAAGTGTATACAAAGGACACCTGTATTTTAAAGGGACAGTAAAAGCCTCATGGATATTGTCGAGACACCACGACAATTTCCGAAGACATTCCATAAATCAGAGGAAACACTTTTCCATGGGGATTGTTCTCCTGTGAGACGAACTCAGGAAGTAATTAGATGCTCAGGAATGTCAAATGCACCATTTATAGATGTAAAACGGGCAGTGTGATTTCCATAAAAAATGAGGACATTGTGGAAACATACATGCCATTGTATATAGAAGATAAACCATTGAAGAAATATAATTCTTTTTTGGTAATATTGTTTCAGTATGTTTGAATATGCTGATAAGTTGCACGGTTAGTGCAACAAGTGTGTTACGTGTATACAGGAGTTGTGACGCCATCGCTTTTAACAAACGTCAAGTGTTCTTTAAGTATACGCTCCTAAAGTTTTGCTCTTAAAAAAGAAAGTTTATAATTTCGTTTTGCATATTAAACGACATACAGTTATTCATGAACTATTTACTGTTACTGACACGCACGTATCGATACAGTTGCCTCCATGTGTGTGTGGGAATACTCAAGAGTGAAATGATAAACCATAATTGAGTCACAATGTCAGCGAGTTATCTCATTATGCATCTGGGTTCAACTGGAGGAACGTCGTCTCCACTAAACAATGTCTTATCTATCTTAATAACTCATTGCTGGCTCTTAAATATATCAGTAGTTATTCTGTGATCCAAGTTTGTATTCACAACCAGATTGCAATAATTATATAATACACCGACCGGGAATATGGGAAATCTTAGCGGAGTTTTGCTTAATAAAAACAAACAAACAAACTTAAAATTCAAGCAAATAAACAACATATCTACAGCAACAGGAGAAAGTTTGCTTAAATAGTCCATGTACAAAAAGAACATTACGTTTACAAGCATAAAACGCGCTTTCAATTTTACGAATAAATAACATTTTAAACCAATCACACATCCACTTGCGTCTCGTTTAATAACGCGTTGTTGTGTTTAACTTTAAATATTATTAATATTGATTGTGTATAACAGTTAGCCATACTTATTCGGTAGGTAACACTTTTTATTACAACTTAACAAAACATGACAAAAAACATAAACAATTATGAAACGTCCACTGACAAATTGCAAATATATATGTGTCTTCTGTGGGCATACTCTAGTTTCATTGTCCTTACTATAACATGTAGGACATTTATGGAACCATCTGGGAGCGTACAACATATGGTTACGTACATTGACATGCGCACATGACGTGTTGGCTTACATTTACCATTTAAGCATAACAAAATTGCGATTCTCAGATTTATGATTTAAATAATACAAAAAAACAGATAATAGATACAGCTGCTAGAGAAAGTTGGGACTCATTGAACAAGATAGCGTTCGTTTGTCGATGTTATATGTTTTGTAAATGACGAAAACTCGTGTACGTCATTTGAAGTGCTACGTCTTGGATTCAACGTTATAATACAAATATGAAGATGAGAAGACGTCAGCATTAGAACAAGACTACGCAAACAATGTAAAATGTCATATAATACAGTATTATTAAAACGGTATAAAACGAACTTTAATTTGATAATTATGTGCATATGATATTTTATTGACACTTATATGTACTGTGAACGTATGTATATTTAATTGTGAACAACACTTATTATATTTTGCTTTAAATGGTATTTTACTAAAATATATTTTACATAGAATTTAATAAAAAGTAGACGTTGATTCTCTAATACAACATATTTGTAAAGTGTCTAGTTGTAAGCGAAACGAATGAATACAGGCAGTGATTAACAAGCCATTTCAACTTGGAATAATACAAAAACGTTAAATAACTCCAACTACTGAAATAAATAATCGTCAACGTCGGCTAGATAACGTATTATTTAAAAGAATAAAACCCAAAATTCCAATATTTAGTTTTAAACAAAATGATCCATAAACTAAATCCATTGCGAATGAATTTACCTTTGACACATCAAATGTTTCTTAGTTTCTTACCATGTTTGGCTGTTTTTGTATCCTACGCTATATCTTGTGTAAGTTTCGCTGTGTTGTACATCCACAAGTTCCTGTGACGAAGTCCGTTTACTCTATCCGTAGCATCACTGTCAGTGCGTCTTATCCCTGTCGACTGTACTGTGACAATTGAACCAAGCACTCGAATAATAATCATTATAACAACACGGCCGCCACCGCAATCACACTCCCGCGCGTTTCTCTCCTATAATACAGAATCGCTTGGACGTCATCTGTTAGTTGTTTTACGCCCCTTTAGTTATTGGAATTGTGTGTTTGGAAATTCTTACACACGATTGTCTTCTTAACCTCTGACACTCCTTGCCATTGACATTCAAACTACTTGTAGTACGAGAAAAACATTTACATTGACGTCCTTAATATTAAAGGTGGACTTTCGCTCAAAATCTAAAACAAACATCACCTATACTTCATAGCCACACTTAACTTATGAAATAAGGCCATTGTAGAATGTAAAGACAACTGAACTCGATCCTATAACCTAGTAATCATAAACCGCAAACTTATACTATCATATATTTAATGGGTCAGTCATAAAATTTGATTAGTACATGCGAGTAACTTGAACATTTTAAAACCAATGTTGTGTTGATTTTCCTTTCAACCTCAACACAGATTCATGCATAAGAAACAATTATAACATAACATAGCATAACATAAACTTTATTTGGCATAAAATGACATAATACACATGTATAGCCCACAAAAAGTATACACACATAAAGTGAAAGCCGTGGCAGTTACTATTTAGAATCATTTATATATAATATATTGTATGTATGTAAAATTCTTGTAAAAAAATATTTTCAGGAATTTAATTAATTGGGGACGAAAGGGCAACTTTAAGAAAACAGAATCAACATTTTGGGGGTAGTTTAAAACTGTCAATGTGATCTAAAATGTAATTAATTAGTTTACAATAAGTTAGTACACAATCCAATGATATCGTGACATTGAGGTAAAACACGTTTTTAAATGAGAATAAACGGCCTTTTTGTGCACGGACTAAGAGGCTCATACTAATAAGCGCATTATGAAATACAATATGTTTTAACTTTAACCCTTTTTGTGGATTCCGAAATAAACACACATATACATAGTAGATATCTATGGTATTTCCTACAGTTCAATCATATATCAAGATTTTCATCACTGAGAGAAGAGGATTGGGAGAATGTATAGCATTAAATAGAAATAAAAAAGATAAACTGCTTGTTTTACATGATTTCCCCATTATACATATCTATATTATTATTTTTCATCCTTAACAAATAAAAATATCACCGCCTCCTCGATAGCCTAGTGGTAGAGTGCGGGAATCGAATGCGGGAGGTCCCGGGTTCAATTCCCAGTCAAGGATCGCGTCATACCAAAGACGTTATAAAAATGGTACCAGGTAGCCAGGAAATACTGGCTCTTTCTCAAGAATTAAGATAGGAAAATAAATGTAATGGATAAAATCTGGGATACAAAATCCTTTAAAGTCGGAGGTCATTGGCCGTTGTGGCGGGGATGGAAAAACCGAATGACCACGCAGAACCGACAAAAGTCGAACGCTAAAACTTTAAATAAATAAAAACGTTCCAAATTAACGTGTTTGTCTATTCCTTAAACTAAACATAGACATGTAATGTGTTACGCCTATATGTATGTGTACTGTTTGTTATTATGATGTATGTAAATAATGTGAATGGCAAACGTCACAAAAGTCATTTTTAGTGATCGCTTATCTTTTAAATAGTGGAGAAACCTCTCCGGTCTTACCCTTTTTTATTTGGTTATAACTTTAGTAAAGAATGCAATTCAGGAATAATGAAATGGGTCACCGACTCTTAAAAAACGTTATAACGTTCGAAAGCGTCGTAGTTGACGTCGAAAACGGTCTTTGCAAATCTATTATGTAACGTTCGTTTCACGAGTATAGCTGAGCACATTAAAATATATATACATAGCAGATTAGAGCTCATTCTGTTGAGTACATCAATACCAAAAACATAGAAAAATAGGCTCCGAACAACCAAATGAATAACGTATAAAGCAAAACAATGTTTACTGGCCGTGGTTGATAAGTAGCGTCGTATATTGCCAAATGACGTCATATTTCGAAAAACAAAAATGTTTAAATAAAAGAAGAAGGATAAGTGATGTTTACGCGAAGTCTCGTTGAAATAGAATACACTTTAAATGTTCACCCTTTGACGTGAGTAACGTATCCCCGTACCTTAAGGGCATGTATATCTGCTACTTGCAATGCATAATTCCTTCCCTGACAGAAAACACCAATATCTTGAACTGAGACATGTCTCGTCGGTAAGAATAATATTAGAAGTATGTTTGTTGTCCTTTTATTCAGAATGGACTATTCTTTAAAACGGGGAATGAGTTAACCCAAGACTAAAACCTCAGAGAGTGTCTTTTCATAGGAAATAACCAATCTAAAGCATTGGATTAACAATACAGACGGTGACAGCCCTTTGGTACAAAACACTTGACCTAGAGTTCTAGAAGCCATAGTAATCCTTTAAGTGACATGTGAGGCAGGCTCGTAGTATTATTTATAGAACCTTATAGAATCTTATTTACAATGAGGCTATTAGGTCCATATTTGTTCATGAACAAGATGTTTTCTATAAGATCCCTAAAGAAAAATAACACTTTTTTTAATTAGGAACCCGTGAATTTCAACTAACAAATCTGTTTGCACGTTAAAAAATATAAAATGAAAATGAGGAAATTACTTGCGGATTACAGACTACCTCTGTCTTTACAGGTCAATGCCTCAACCACTGTGCCGTCGATTGGAATATATATGTGTGTTGGCTTACGCTAGCGTAGTCAGTTATAATATTATATATAGATTTAATATTAATTCTCGTAAAATTGGCGGAAGCTACCGAATTTGGATCCAATATTTAAATGAGCGGTGTAAGTATGCACACTTGACAGGTCAATATAATGGGACAATACAAACAGATGATCCCTTCCAACACCACAGGTACATGACGTACATTATGTCTAGACTCTACTTTGTTTCCGACGTGTATAACATGAGCACATTGAGAGATTTACCGAACGGTCCTTTCAGTACGTGTGCTTATTGACCAAACTAATCTTAGTACAAATCCAATAAAAAAGGAAACACGTTCCTCGTATGTTTGCCAGTGAAAGTGTCCGACTCGCATTTAGTTATACTTTAAATTATTGGCTTGAATATATTTGGAATCTTTTGCATAGGCGGCATGCTATGATCAATTTTGAGTGAAATGAGAAATTTGTATTTAAAAGCGAGTATTATCCTTCCTTGTACACATTATCATTATGGCTCCTCGTGAAAGTAGTACACATTCATTGTCTCACCAGACAGAGCAGCACAGAGAAGGGCCCGAGGAGGGAGGAAATCTGGATCAGTCACAGGTGGACGAGGGAAGAAAAGAAAACTGAACGGAAAACATGTTACTAACAAATCCAAAGGAATACTCCTAGATGAAGCAATGGAAGCAACAAACAGATCCTTGGAAAAAACAAACACCACTGGAAGCATTGAAGGCGTGTAAAACTCTAAGAGCTTTTTTCGCTTCAGAACACGATGTCGACGATAGAGAAAGAATTGTTGTGGACTGTTGTTGACCCCCGGCAAAGGAAAATCACGTATTATTTCTCAAAATCAACCTAAACGGTTCAGTATATGTGTACTGTTGGGTTGTATGGGGTTGTGCCTGATGTTTCAGTTTATTGTAATATTGTGTACTGTAATAGTATGTGGGGTTTACATTATTTGATGTTATTCACCATCATAAAAATAAAATGTTATATTTTGTGTTTGTTTAATATATCAGTGTTGTATCTGTTTTTGTTAAGAGTGTTTTTATTCATGACTTACACCGTAACACACATACCAAAACACACATCTATTCACGACTAACACCTTAACACACATACCAAAACAAACATCTATTCACGACTAACACCGTAACACACATACCAAAACAAACTTCTATTCACGACTCACACCGTAACACGCATACCAAAACAAACATCTATTCACGACTAACACCGTAACACACATGGTATTTTTACTTGATAACCATATATTAGCCCCTTTTTATATTGATTTATGAAATGTGAGGTTTCCCAAACAAATGATGTGAAAAAAACACCGGGAATTTGCGTATTTCTAGATTGTATGATATTACACATAACACAGTGGTCACGCCGCCACAAATTTTGATATACTGAGAAAATGCTCAATGAAATGTGTTTGGATCTTTTGACCCCACATTTTATATTTCATGTATGTGCATAGTAGGTTTTAAACTAGCATCACACGTAAATTCATGAAATTCTGAATGCTTGAAAAAATCGTTGAAACTGCCGCGATCGTCTTTTATATGTCTATACTCCACACCGTCCGTAGATCAGCAGCTAATAGTGCACATTTGATAGTTCGACATAATACAGTATAAGCGAAGGCACAGCATCCCTAACCAAACTACACTGGGTACGCATTGGCTTTACTAATCGACGTCTACATATGTGCATTTAACACATTGATAACCAAAGGCCGTTTCATTAAATTCTGGTTGTCTGTGACTACGATGTTGTTATTTTGTAAAACCAAAACAGAATCGGAGTACGATGACGATACGTACACACTGCACAATGCAAGGTAAATACGTGAGACCGTTTCTATGCAATCTATCCGGTAAAGTTAGGCTGCTAGTGGTCACGTGACACGGTCACTATGTCGAGTAATGTCTAACACATAAGGAAGGTCAAACGGATTGGGCGTATTTTTCGTTTTGTACGACCGCTAGCCTATCCCCCGTTGACAGGTCTGTATCTATATATACATATCTGTCAGTTTTCCTTCTCAGAGATTGCTTGATACTGTTTACTGATCTGCAAGTATATTCTACATATCTGGAGTTGCGTGGAAAAGTTATATGTTATTGGACACAGACATGTAATAGACCATTAAACAAATGAAAAGAAGACACGAATTGAAGATATCGTGTAATGGTGTACATATACGGTTACTGATATAGCAGTTGGGAAGCGTGTGTCGATGTTCAACATACGCAACATGTATAGGTTTGTTTTGGTTACAAACTCATGTCGGCTCGTTGTCCTCATAAACATCAAATGTCAAGAAGTTACAGACATTACAATTGTGTGAAGGTTAAAGGTTGTGATTCTAATGTTGAGGTAAACTGTTCAAAATATCCACGATACTGTACTGTTGAACTAAGTTACAGCCTGATTATGTTGATGAGAACAAGGATAGTCGATGAGTATTGCCCAAAACACAAAGTTAATGTTATCTTCTATTCCACATTGACCCTGTTCATATAATTGCGTTTGTCAATAGCTCTTAGAAGAAAATTGCCTATTTGCTAGCGCTTAGGAAAGTTACTACATTTACGACTTGAACACATGGCGGTATTTTTAATAATCAGATACGGTGCAAGTAATGTTGTGAAAGTGTACCTCTGAGACATCATTTAGAGCCATTTTGTTGAAACTCTATTTACTGTTGTGACTCCTTGAATAGTTTATGGTACTCGTGTGTACTATTTGTTGGTATACAGACAATACGAGAATGATTGTACGATGTTAATAAGTTCTCCGTCAGTTTGATGTCAACCACAGACTTATCAGGTTAATCTGTAAACCAAATGTACGACTTCGTTGGGCTATGGTTGCTTAGGATAAGACATGTCATTAATATACTTCCAATACCCTACCTACTGGAGTCCATGTATCTATTATACGCACAGCTATGTATCTAACGAGTGTTGTTGAGCCTCCAAAGGTTATTTACAACAATGTGGCTAATTTTGAGTCAACCTTTTTACGAACCTAATGTGCCCGTGTTTACTATTAGTTTCCTCAAGGACAAAGCAGTTTCCCGTTCAAGCGTGGTACTTGTATAACACAGAATTGAAATTAACTATTCAGGATAAAAGGCCAATGTCATTTTTCCTACCGCTGTTGCATCTCATATTACATGTATTAAAGAGGGCGATGAGGCTAGGGTAAAAGTGATGGCAGACATGAACGCAAACGAATGTGTTCTTATTGTTACGCATGTTCTTCCTGTGGCTGCAATGTTGGTCCGCGTTATGCATGTAGGAAGATAATCTTTGTTGTAGAAATATGTTACAAATATGTCCATTAGTATTTTACAGGTAATACAAACAGTGCGTTCTATCTTTAACATTGTTCACACTCTTTAAAGAAACATGCTATATTCGCCGCTTTTTTCTTAAACCACTATTGTCGATATGTTCGTAGAGGTATGTGTGTATGTAATATGTTGTTAGTATCACAACGAAGAACTTATGTTCCAGAACAATACATCTTGCTTTTCCTTTGTTCGTTTATGTAAGACCATAAACTAGAATCTTAAGCTGTTTTCCATCAATAGTGACTTGTTCTTGTCATTATTTATTCGTTTATCGCCCATGTTGCTATTCGTTTATCGCCCATGTTGCTATTCGTTTATCGCCCATGTTGCTATTCGTTTATCGCCCATGTTCTTATAAGGTGACACTATTCATAATCGGATAAGGGCAACACATTTCCAAGCTGAGCTTCTTGGGAAACTCTAGAACGAATGACAACTTACTTGTTACTGTGTATTGACATTCGTTACTTTAGTTACTGGCTTTGTTCAATTCACTTGATTTTGGTGGTTTTAAGCAGATCATTTTGTAGTTCGGACTTTCTACATGAACTTATATCGAATATAGAATAAAAAGAATTACGGTGACATAAACTTTCTTCTTTTTTTTTGATTAATAATATGTATACCTTTCTATCAAACAGTTCTTTTTACGATACCTTTGATCAATATGTTTGGCTTGAAATCACGAACTCTAACTGTTTGTGCAATGAGACATCCTATTTATGCACAAAACTTACAGACTTAGCATTTGTAATGTTTTGTTACAATTTAAGATATTGAGAATATAAAAATATCCAAATAATGTCAAAATTGTTGGCAAAGGTGGTTGTGGTTAATATCATTTTTTCGACAAAAAACGAGCACGGTGACCTACTGTTGTTATTAGCTTGTTGAAATCATCATTCCTGCAATATATGTAAATATAAAAAGACCTACCGAAAAGTCTTTAAGAAGAGGATGCGTTTATCGATTGAAAAGAGAATGCGTTTATCGATTGAAAAGAGGATGCGTTTATCGATTGAAAAGAGGATATGTTTATCGATTGAAAAGAGGGTGTATTTATCGATTGAAAAGAGGATGCGTTTATCGATTGAAAAGAGGATGCGTTTATTGATTGAAAAGAGGATGCGTTTATCGTTTGATAAGAGGATGTGTTTATCGTTTAAGAAGAGGATGCGTTTATCGTTTAAGAAGAGAATGCGTTTATCGTTTGATAAGAGGATGCGATTATCGTTTAAGAAGAGGATGCGTTTATCGTTTAAGAAGAGAATGCGTTTATCGTTTGATAAGAGGATGCG
>ENA-OREC01001188-OREC01001188.1-marine-metagenome-genome-assembly--contig:-NODE-1188-length-12669-cov-11.259927_pt1 | contig 12669 bp, 9 predicted proteins | sample MGYA00248626_ERZ508543 | MGnify/ENA primary metagenome ERZ508543 (study PRJEB26211, sample SAMN05518279) | marine metagenome | isolation source: Puget Sound, Washington, USA | host: Bankia setacea... | reverse complement strand
CCGAGATCTACACTCTCTCCCTACACGACGCTCTTCCGATCTATGGGATAGGGGGGGTGTACTCTATGGGATAGGGGTGTGTACTCTATGGGATATGGGTGTGTACTCTATGGGATAGAGGGCTGTACTCTATGGGATATAGGTGTGTACTCTATGGGACAGGGGTGTGTACTCTATGCGATAGGGGTGTGTACTCTATGCAATAGGGGTGTGTACTCTATGCAATAGGGTGTGTACTCTATGCGATAGGGGTGTGTACTTACTCTATTCAGCATGGTACACACATCCTCACAGTGAGCGTACTTCATGAACACTTGTACCAGAGCTTCTACATACCAACTACCTCTGTCACGATTTCTCCATGCATAATAACCTGTAAATGTTACAAATCAATATGCACATCATTATTTATACAGTAAAGTTCTTTTATTTAGTCTTATTAAGACCACCTTTTTCTGGTCTAAAGTAGCTGTTTTAAGTGTTTCTGGGTCGAGTTATCAAAACCAATTTGCTATTGTAGATCAACTTTTGTGTGAACTTAACTATGATATGTTTAAGACCTTCATAAACTCTACATGAATAGCAGCGTTATCGTTCAATTCAAAAAGTCTAGTATCTTCAGAATCTAAAGTGTTGAACTAAACGTTTCATTTTTTCGCAGACAAGCATTAGCATACTTGTTTTTTTATCTCTACCATGATGAGGAAATAGTACACAGAAGGTAACACGATCTAAACCATACCAGTCTGTGTGGGGTAACAAATGAGCATGTCTGACATTGAGGGCACCTGTCTAACTCTGGCATCAGATCCATCATGTTCATCTGGATAATACTGTACACCACGATCCAAAGCACCTATAGGAGAATCATAATTACCCGATTTAAAGAAACGGTTTTCAAATTTAAAAGTCTTAATTTCTTACGAAAGATTTTCCATCCTGCATTTTGGTTCCATTTTGTATTTTGGACATTAAGAATGATTATAAACATTGCCAATAGACACATGTTTGCTACCCGTATTTTATTTCCACTAACATGGCTTCAACTGGAATAATATGTACCAAGCTCTCACAGCATTGATCAAAATAATAGGAATTAAATGAGACTGTATTTCACCGATAACTTAAATCAAAGGTAACATTAATTGTTTCAAACTATGTGCAAATTAAGGACAGTGTTAATATATTTATACCAGTTTTCACTATACCCCCCTTTTTAACAAATTACAGAGCTTTTTTTTACATGTTAGTGGGCTAGGAACACCGAAAAATAGCAAGCTGACAAATTATCTTTACCGTTACATATAAAAGCTAAACTTAGAATGAACTGATTTTGGTGCCTACCTCCCCTACAAGCTTGAATAATAAATGACTTTGGTTTTCCTCTAAGGTCAGGACAGCATGTGTTATCAAACAGTTGGAAGATCGCGTCCAGTTCAAACTTGCGTCCGTCTGCACCGAAGATATAGCCTTCCTCTCCATGACTGAGTATACACACCACGGTACAGTCAGCAGCAGCATGGCCTGGGTGCTGGGAGAAATCCTGCAACTTTTTCACCATCTCCTGATATATACAAAACAAGGTACATATAGTTCAATTGCTGTTTTTCAACAAGAAAAGAGTAACTCCGTTTCAAATACCGACTAGTTTCATCTTTGTGTATTGTCTATATGAAGGAATTATTATTGAAAAATATGTTTTTTTAGTTAATTTGTTAACTATCTTGAGAAAGGCATATTGTTTTAAGTCCACTTTGTGTTAAATTCACTTACGGAGATTTAGTTGATAATTATTATACTACATGTATACTTTTTTTCTAACAAAGGTTTGATGACCAAAAAAAGGATTATTACCTGTATCGCTACCACATGCCTTTATAAAGTAAGCGCTTGGCAGTGCATTGTCTGTTTTTGCAATTAATAGACAACTTTGTTTTATTAATCGGAGTTAAAAAGTAATAAAAAACTACACACAAATGTTTATCTAAACCTGATGTCCTATAACCTATAACCTCAGCTTCCAAGTGCTCTAAAACTTAAATTTCCAAGCACTCAACATTGATATAATTGAAGAAAGTTAACAACAACAAAAAATACATTTTAACGTAAACTTACAATAGCTGTGAGTCCGTCACTATCGTTGTACACAGTCACATCAAAGTGTAGCTGACACAACATATTATCCAGGTTATCTCTGTCTATGTCTGTACCTCTCCTCTCAGTCTTACCCACCACAGTGTTCACATTGAGAATCAAAGCCTTACCACGCGGAATTCGTCTCATTGCATAGGACTGTGGAAAAAGCAACAGAATGAGAATTATTAATATGTGCATAATTTGAATAAAGAGTGCAATATATCTTAAAGTACTATTTAAAATCCATGAATCACAAAAGTTGCTGTTTAACTGAAAATTTGATAGACTTGTTCACGTTTCAATTTTATTATTTTTATTTTTCTATATTTAACGCTCATTCTTACAGTTATAAAGACTGCAATCTTCAATCTACCTAAAAGTAATATTTAGTTTAAACATATTTTATTTCTCAATCTGTACATACACTATAACGTGACAATAATTAAATATTACATAAACAACAGATGGCAATGGGATATCGATGGAATCCATACGGCTTATGATATCGTCTCCCAAAGTAGTATTTGAAACCTCCTGATAAAACCCAGCAGATGGAAGATGTTGTATATCTGTTAGTTAGCTTTGATTTCCTAATGTTTTAATTTGTTATCGTGGTCTTATTTTTAATGAAAGTCTACAGGCTTTTGTTTTTGTCAGACCAAGTAAACTGAGAAAAGACATTGAATATTTTACTTCAACGAGTGATTTTCAAATTGTTCACTTGTTTCGTCTTAGCTAGATCAGGATCGGGTACTATATGCCTACTATTCCATTGTTTCTATCATAAGTTTTTCAATAGGAACACAAAATAAACTAAATCACATTTCCAACAATTCTATACGAAGTGTTCATTTCTTTAGATCCACACATTGAACTTGTCTGCAAATTGTAGCAACATGAAACTAGAAAAGGACATGGAAAGTACCAAGTATGAGCTACATCCTTATAGATATGTCATACTGAAGCTCATCAACACATGTGAGCAAACAGAAGAAGCAGTTCTCGGCATCTACTTTAGCTGTTGTTTGTTTAAATTTCTCAAAACAAACCAACCTTCTTGTAATGTTGCAGGTAAAACTGTCTAGTACACAGCTCCACCTTCACATCGATGGGTCCATCTGTAAGGTCAATTTCTGGGTCATCCATCACCCCTAGCAACGAAGACCTCTGTCGTTTTTCCTGTTCTGTGTCGGTCCTTATAACAAACTTTGGCATGGAGGGTTTCCGTTTTGGTTCCTCTATAATGGGGATGGAAATCGTGGCACGTGATCTTTCAGACACAATGTTGACTGGGGCTAGGGGAGGTTGGATGTTTGCTGGATTTTGAACACTGTCAACATCCTCCCGGAATCGTTTGTCTACAAACAAATTATAGCTACAGTAAATGTGTCAGAATCTTTTTTTGGTACAATATTATAGTATTGTAAAGATTTTCTTTTAATGAACTGTCTGTAAAACATAGCAGGCATGTAACACATTTTAATTTTGAAACCGCTTTCTCTGATAAACATAGAAGTATTTGTTTAAGAAATAAGTTAAAATCTACATTAAAAGTCTTAGAATATACCTATTCCAGTATGCTTCTATCAACAGGTTAAGAAATTTGACAGCTGGACTTCCGTGTTTTATCAAAATCTTCTGCAATCGGTATCAATACTTACTTATTATTGTATCTATCTCATAGTCGATAACATGTACACACATGAATAAATATAACCCATGTAATAAGCTGACAGATAAAGTATATGTACATAAAGACACACTTACTGCTTGTTTCTTGTTCCTCTGTAAATGGTCTTTTGTGCATGGTATCTGAAATGGGGTTTATTTATGAAATTTATGTATAACCATGTATGTTCCATAGAAATAAAAATAATGATTAATCAGTGTTCAAATAATAACAAATTATTCCAATAACTGGTGAACTATGATTGACTTAAGAGTGAATTCAACTAGTTCTGAATAAGCCACCAACTAATGTAAGATAAGCAATGATTCGTATATGGTGAAATTTCGGAATGTGTGCATGAAGATTCAACATTTGTGCTTAAGAGTTAGAAAGTTCCAAATATTTAACAACAAAGCTATTTGTACATCTCTTGTTATTGTCCAATAAAGAATAAGTAATGTTTATGCTATATGTATGATACGGTCTTATTTCTAAGGGCACAAAAACTAGTTGTCCAATCATTTTTGGGTGCAGGGCATGTGGAAATCTTGTAATCTGTAATGTGTTTTTCACCATACCAAATATAAGCAAGATGAGTAGAGATTTTGATATTTTTCCGTGCCCTGACTTTTCAAACGCAGTAAGCAACTATAAAGGTTTGTGCTTCACTTACTTCTACATAGTACAGACTACACTGCAAGTATCTGGTAAGGTTTACACTTATTGTCTTCTTTATACTTACCCACACTATCATTTCTTGCCAGTTTAGGAGTAGCCTGTCCCACAGAGAACTCCTCCTCTTCTTCTTCTCTATCAGGATGTCTGCTGACTGGCAATTGTTTCTCTATGTACCGCGGTAAACTCAACATAGTCCTCTCGTCTGGTTTACTACTCTTTAATTCAACATGACGTGGAATCTCAAAGAAATCACGTTCAGCTCTTATTGAATTAGTTCCAATTGCCTGTTGATACTTCTCGAAACGTTCAAATTCCTCTTTTTGGGCTAACTGTGAATCTACATGTTCATTGAAACGTCGATTTGGGGAACTTGGCATAGGTTTGTTTTCTAGATCTTCTCTAAAGTTTCTACATGCATAATTGTCTTGTTGATTCATATATGACCTGTAGGCTAGATCTTGAGATTTTAACACATCATGATTTGCCAGTTGATTCGGAAATTGCTCATTGTCTCTACCAACAGTTCTGGCGTAATGTTGGTCCTGAAAATGCTCATTCGCTGGTGACATGAGATTATTAGTTACTTGTTCTTTAGATCTGAATATAAACTGCCCTATAGTTTCATTATATGGTATATTTGGCTTTTTAGGAGACTGGTTGAACACATTTTGTGGTGGAGCATTCCTTGGGTGCATGGGTGATGGTGGCGCAGTTTCTATACCTCCAAATCTATCACTGTTATTGAAAGAGTCTTTGTACAATGGACTATTTGACCCATACTTGCTATGCATAAAATCTTTATATGGATCAAACTTAGAGTCTCGAAAACCTTGCAGGATATCTGTAACAGGTACACGTATACCCATACTTAACAACATTCTCTCCTTCTCTGATAAACTTAATGAATTATCCGTCACCAGTGAAAATATTGCTTGGGACGAAGAATCGTGATCATCTGGTAGACCTTGATATCGGGCTCTAACATCCATATATTTCCCATCTGTTCCAGGAATCATTCTATCAGCATGGACAGGTTCTATAATTCTACGGATACGCTGGTACTCCTCGTGTACGGCAACTGGGTGGGGAAGACACGACCCATGCCTCACACTTAACCCGCTAACACAACCAATGCCACTGTCTGACACAACCATGCTGCCTCCATCTTCTTTCGGCAAAACCAAGTCCAAACTACTGGTGCCTTGTGGAGTTGCTACTCTTGATTGTATCTGATTTGAAGCATTGTCTTTACTGCTGGTTTCTTGAACAGAGGAAATGCTGCTTCCATCATTCTGAGCTTCAGGTTCAGGCTGTGATGGTTTAAGGTAAAGAGTAACGATTTCTTCCTGACCATCGGCTTTTAATGCATCACAGAAGAGGTCAAAGGCTTTAGATCCACACTGAGGTAAAGTGTCCAATAACTCCTCACACATCTCATCTAGGATCTTGTGAGTCTACAAGAAGAAATGTTTAAAACATTCTCAAAACGGTGACAAATATAGCAAAGTCCTACCATTAAGATGACCCTTTCGTTTACCTAATTTTATAAGTTTGATGGTGAAAGCAGCAATTCTGCTTAATTAAACAACTTGAATCCATTCCTGGAATGAACCAGTATTGAGCAACTAGGGTAAAGTTTCTTGCTCAAGGAAACAAAGAGTGCCTCTGATAGGGTTTGAACTAACCCCTGACAGGCATCCACTGATGACAAATTAGACGTGCTAACCACTGTACCAGGGTTGGCTGATAGTTTTACATATCACTCATTTAAGGCTGCTAGAAGGAATTCTTATTTATTTAATAAGTGAGTCTATCTTAATAGCAATAATTAAGCTGACTTATGCCATTGGGACCATCAGTTTCAATGCTGGAATATCAGAAAGTGTCTTATCAAATGCATTACAAACTTTAAATAGAAACTTTCGATAGTGATTCTAAATGCCAAAAATGTGCCTGTTGTGATCAAATGTATGTATAGTCACACACTCTCAAACTGACATAGATCATGGACAGGGCCAACACTCTGTCTGGTAATATCTTACCTTAATAACTCTCATGCCTCTCTGGTCTATCACTTTCCTAGACAACAGCTGTGTGAGCATTCCACCCCGCATGTTGATCTTATCCACCAGGTTGGCCCTCTGTACAAGGAGGATGTCACACTGATCGGCATTCATCTGTCAAAGAATAAATTATTCTGGTGATTTATTCATGACACCAGTTGAGCATAGTCAAATTTGTCAACAATGATTTTACAATTATTCAACAGTGTGGATAATCTGAACAAAGTGTTAGTGTTATCGGAAAGCAAAATAGATTGATGATTAATTAAAAATCTGATATATATGGCTATTGAAAAAATCTAATCTAGCTGCTACACATCTGGGGAGCGGGGTTTATATAAGTTGTTATAACTTTCTGCCTAATCCCTTGTGTATTCTACGCAATAAATATGTTCAAACTAAACATCCTCAAATGAAGTTTTGTCTGTTTGTTTAATAAAAATCTTAGTATCCAAATTGAAAATTTCAGTATTACTTCCATGTCAGACACAATTTGTTATGTATTCACATGTCTGACAGTATAACAATGTGTCTTTAGCTGACTGGATGTTAAGAAAAGCTGTGACTGGATTAAACTTTTAGCCAGTTGACCGACCACTCTCTCATAATATACAAGTTACTTATAATACTATAAACGTTGGTACCTTGTGGCTTTGCAATCTGCCCTCCTGAAAAGGTTCTTCTTTTTCAGACAAACATCAACTCTCTATTTTCATCATCTGGAACATTTTTTATTTTTTTTAATGAAATGAGATATAAATACAATATATTTGCATACATGTACAAAAGAACAACTAAAATGAATTACTGCAGTATTAATAGTGTCTTCCTTGCTGCGGGGAATGGTCTTTTTATATTGGATGCCAGGGATATAGACAAGTTTCTCAAACAAACTGTCAGTAATAGTTCAGAGCTCATCTCCCATGGTATTTTTCTACCGGTAAAGGGTTGGGATCATCAATGACCGTACACAGATCTATATGAAATTGGCTGGCTTTTTACAACTTATTTTGTTTCTAAATAATTTTAATGGCAACACAGGTAAAAGCAACCAATTTATAAATCATCTCAAAGACTTCATACACATGGCACGTTAGACTTCAGACATGTTACACTTTACTATGAAGCATGATTTAAAACGACAGGTAACCCAGTTGCCATGTGTAAACAAAGCACAACTATGACACTGAATGTTCTATTCTAACGAAGTTTATAATCCAGAGGCTTTTATCAGTTAACAACATTATGATAATCATAATGTCACTATGATAAAACAGGTTTAGTTTCTGATCTCAAGCCGTTAGCAAATGCGTGACATAAAAGTTTCTACCAACTTTTGAAACTTTCAGAAGATCTAAACACTCGATCGTGTTGGTAATCGTCAAAACAAAGCACAATGCAACTACGACAATACCTTGACTACGTTTTCTTTTATCTCTTGTGTGTTGTATTTAACTTCGGTTGGGTCACAAACAGTGTACAAGCGTGCAGAAAATCTGTTAAATGTGTTAGCATTTCTGTTTACTTTCACTATTCGTGTGACGTCACATTCCGGAAGTTGTAGGTTCAAGTCGGCACATGTTCTTGGATTCATATCTCAATTTTGAGTTAAGTCCCTTGGACCGGTTTTCGCGAAAATGATTTGATATATACATTTATTATTTGTTCATTCATTCATGTTTTATTTATGTTTTATTTAAGTTGATGTATCTATATTATTTGTTATTGCTCGCGCTTTACACAACTGGTTCATTTATAAATTCGTTCGTCCGTTCGATCGATCATTCCTTCTTTCATTCCTTTGTCCCTCTTAGACAATTTTGAAAACAAGGACAATAAATGGTGAATTCTGACGGCATCTGAAACGATATGGAACTACAGAAGAAAATGAGAACAAGGACGGTATACATGGTGCATTCTGACGGTATTTGAAATGATTTGGAACTGTAGAGATTATTTTTAAACAATGTCGCTTACCGCGTGCATTGTTACCCTTTTTGCCATTTGTATCAATGTATTATATATAACAGGTTATATCAGAACACTTTACCTACCATAACCCAAAATTCCCTCTTTTCGTTTGAGGGACAACTCTGTACATTTGTATGAGTGCTCTCCCTTTTGTATGTATTTCTACAATGTGTATTTAGTAAAAAAATGAAATTGTGTTGTCCTTTAATATTAAGGACAATACTATATGTCCATGTTTACATAATATTAAGACTTTCCTATAACATATAGAAATGATTCAGTGCTTTGTCAATCAGAACACGTGTGGTGTCTACATAAAAAGAGTAAACATCGTAGGTTTCTTTGCTATAAGTAATGAAAATACCTACCCAAATGTAAAAAGTTGTCCCTATTACGAAAAGAGGGAATTTCTCTTCTTTGTGTACACTGTCTATAATATTACTCTTCTGGTTCTGTACATGTGTCTGTACGTGTGCAGCTTCTGTTCTCTCTAAAGGTTGTCCATATATACACTTCGACGAATTTCTGATTGGTCACCTAGTATTCCTAACATGTAAAACAAAACTTCATTGAACTTTGATCACAAATCGAAACAAACATAAAAGAAATGGCTTATAATTAACATGGACAGCATTGAATTAAAAAAACACAAAAAACTGCAATAATCAAACGACGTCGTATTTAACTTTGTTTCAATACTTATGTATGTCCATCTGCTGTGGCAACTATAGTAAGGCACATTGTCCTTATTGGTCATACGATGCATTTGTTAATATACTGCTTTGGAATGGCCGCACACATCTTTGGTTAGTTTGTATTATACGACGATACGCCACAATATCTACCTAAATCAGTCCTCTATTTTCTGTAAGCGGACTGTTTTAAAAGTGCTGTGTTATCAAAACATCTACGCAGAAAAGCATATGGTAGAAACGTGCATGTGTACAAATTCATAGGCGACAGTCTTAGCGAATAAAGGCCATACTAATGTCGAACGTTAGTTTAAGGTAACCAAAGGAAATCATAGACACATAACGAAAGTACTCTTAATGCTTATAGTTTAAACGTACTTTTGTTAAGTTTCTATGATTTGCTTTGGTTACTCTAAACTAACATTTAAAACAATGTTTTTAAAACAGTCCGCTTACAGAAATAGAGGAGTGATTTAGGCAGATATGGTTACGTATTCTCGCCGTACAACCTTATATATCCATAGTTACATACTTACTTTCCACTGTTGCTTTAACAAAGGGGCTTAATGCAGTCATTGGACGTCTCTTTTACAGCTGTTGACAGCAGTGATTGTATGATAACCCAAACCTATATGCCTTGTAGTTGGTAAAGGGCTTCCCAGTTGAAACTGTTTATAAAGTTTTTTTGCGGTGTGATATATAAAACAGCAGTTATATATTCATAGTATTCTTTCATGGATAGCATCTGTTGCCATACCTTTTGTGTATAATTTTGAGTTCATGCTTCTGGTGGATACTCATCCGAGTGCATGGCGTACGTAGGTAGCTTCTTGGTTGGGTCCCACAAGAAATACAACCTGCGACTATATAAGGCGAACCTAAAGTAAAAATTTCATGTTTGGCATTTTTGTAAAAGCAACCTACATATACGCACCAAATGAGAGTGCTTCAGTATAACCCCACGGCTTCGATCTGTCAAGCTCTCCCACTGTGAACAAGGGAAGGATCAGGGATGGGTAGCTTTCGAAGGCCACATACCTCGAGTTTCATTCACGACAGCTCTTGGTATGCCCCGGACGAACCACTAATATATTCATTACAAAAACACAATCCTTAAAAGAGTAGAAAAGGGAAATACTTGTGAATGCGACAAAGAATAATATTATTAAGAATCCAATGCTTTTAAGTCAAGTTTATAGGTTTAAAAGTGGCTCCCATGTTTATACAGGTATTTCAACTATGAACCACTTATCCACAATTGTAGTTAACGAAATTGGTGATTGGGATAAATGTAATAATCCTATGATATGAATTTGTTTTCTTCATTAAAAGGTAATAAACGATTTCATGAAATAATATTTTAGTACCTGTGCCTAATGGCGTGCGAGCAGTTAAATCATAGATCATGTTACAGTCATTCTATTACAGGTGGGTCTTTTCATACAAGGACCTGCGTTTAAACACAATATAAAGTACAGTATATTTGTTTAAGACAACAAGGTAGGGCAATTGGGAGTAGTTAGGGGATCGAAGCTATTTATACTTGTTATAATGTTATAGGTTGTCAAAATACACAATGGTGATGGTGATGATCATGATGGTGGTAGTGGCGACGACGATGGTGTCGATCATGATGTTGTTTCGTTGCTGTTACTGGTTTTGTTTGTTTGTGTTGTGTTTTGTTTGATTGAGTCCAATACGTTTTACATTGCCTTTGCCTATCCAGTCTTCCATTTTCTGCACATCTCCGTTCATTGTGTTTTTGGTCTTGTTTAGATGCATCTTTACCTTTTTTTCTACGCAGTTGAATTTTGCAATGACCTAAAACTAAACATAATAACAAAGAAATGACATTAAAGAAGAACTTGATACTATTCTAGAATACACAAGCCCCAGACTTACTTTTAAATCAAGATACATCAAGTTGAAAGATGATCGTAAAAGGTCTTGCACTCTCCCACCGAACTCAACAAATTTAAACTTACATCTAAAACCCATTTGCACAGTGCAGTGAAGAGACACAAAGAAAGATGTCACATTATATAGATTGATTTCTTCATCCACGGCTGGTTACTTGACTGTCATACCCTAAATACATGATGGCTTGTTCACGATTTGACTAGTGTTTAGTCTGGCGGATGGATACCAATATAGATACACACAGACCGTTGTGCATGAAGCTGCTTCGTCTAATATCGGATCTATGTCGGTTGTTCGTCTAACATTCTGGTTACACCTTTCGTTCAGAGATGCTAATGTTTCAGAGATGCTAATGGTTCAGAGATGCTAATGTTTCAGAGATGCTAATGGTTCAGAGATGCTAATGGTTCAGAGATGCTAATGGTTCAGAGATGCTAATGGTTCAGAGATGCTAATATATGTCCATTTCTATAGGGTTTACGTTGACCATATATCTCAAACTGCCGAAAAGCTTGAGCGTGGTCACTGCGGTCACCAAACGGGACGGGTGGGTTTTCTCTGGGCTCCCGGCTTTTCCTGACGCACGGACACCCACAGAACACAAGCACTCGTGCCGAAGAACAAAGTAAATATTATGTAATCTATATCAAGATCACCATTGGTCTGTGTTCAAGTTTGCTAACAAGACTACCAAGTTAATACGGTTGGTTTTCAAGATGGATTTATGAATATGACATGACTTGTGTTCTGATAATGTTGACAGTTGGCCTGATGTACTTGTATTTATCATGGATAAATAATAGACTAACATCGAGGCAGCCTGTTAGAAAGTGTGATAGAATTAGAATTACTATTTTGACATTAATTGTACACATACGTTTACAAATACACTCTCTCTAGAAGCAATGATTTCTAACATAAAGTTCCCCATTATCTAACGTAAACATTTGGTTTTAAATCGCCATACATCACACACAAACCCAAACGCCCACCTCCAGTCTATCTGGTAGAATCATGGTTGTGTAGGCCACTGGGGTGGTGGTGGCAGTGACAGTACATCGCAGCCTCAGGGGCAATTGTTCGGGGCTCCCTATCTTGTCATCATTCGCCACAACGTCTTTACTCTCACCCTCTCCCCCAACACTCCCGCCCACTTCAACCCTTCTCGCCATACGTTATCCCCTCACACGCATTCATCAGTTCATTCATACGTGTACAAACTTTCTAATCTATCACACAAGCAGTCATTTGTCCCATTCGTTCAAACTTGGTACACATATCAATAATCAAAATCTTAGGATTCACATATTGTCGGTTTTACGTATCTTTCACTGATGCGTAATGGGGCTTTTTAAAATGTTGCCTTTGGTGGTGGTTGAGGCCTCAACTTCACAAGTACCCACTGCAAGGTCTTTAGTTAACTCTTCTTAAATACTCTCCGAAGTAAGATAAGTTCAGTGAAGTTACGACTATAAGACTACCACAGGTACAGACAAAAAAGTGGTCTTGATAACGAGTCGGTCTGAATAGCGAGAATTAT